>OBWY01000349.1_pt1 | contig 40285 bp, 27 predicted proteins | sample 1538081 | NCBI WGS metagenome assembly OBWY01 (sample SAMEA2580089, study PRJEB22360) | human gut metagenome | biome: human gut; feature: human-associated habitat; material: faeces | place: Denmark | collected 2008/2010
ATATGGCCGCGGAGCCGCGGTCGTGACAGGCACCGGCATGGATACGGAGATGGGAAAAATAGCAGACGCACTTGCCAGGGCCAAAGAAAACCAGACTCCGCTTCAGAAGAAGCTGACACAGCTCAGTAAAACGCTCAGTGTGCTGGTTCTGGGCATCTGTGTGTTCATCTTCATATTCAGTCTGGTCCGGGCCGGAGATTTTCATACTGAGGTTTTGATAGATACATTTATGGTGGCTGTCAGTCTTGCAGTGGCTGCTATTCCGGAGGGGCTTGCAACTGTAGTCACAATCGTGCTTGCGATCGGCGTTACCAATATGTCGAAGAAAAAAGCGATTATCCGGAAGCTGACGGCAGTGGAAACGCTTGGCTGCGCCCAGGTGGTCTGCTCTGATAAAACAGGCACACTGACGCAGAATAAAATGACGGTAACGGAATTTGCGGGAAGTGATGAAACACTTCTGGCCGAAGCTATGGCGCTCTGCAATGATGCCGAAGCGCAGGAGGGGGAGGAAGCCGTCGGAGAGCCGACGGAGGCAGCCCTTGTCAATTATGCGTCATCCCTTGGGATTTCCCAAAAAGAGCTGCAAAGCAGAATGCCCAGGGTGGGTGAGGCGCCGTTTGATTCCGTAAGAAAAATGATGTCGACCGTCCATCGTAATGCAAAAGGCCGGTTTATCCAGTATACGAAAGGTGCGCCGGACGAAGTATTAAAATGCTGTACCTCTATCTGGGAAAACGGGGCAGTCCGTCCTATGACGAAGGAAGACAGAGAACGGATTGAGTCGGAAAACAAGAAAATGGCAGATAAAGCGCTCCGGGTACTCGCAGGCGCTTTTAAAGAGACGGAGCTGAAACCGGAGGATACCTCCCCGGCGGCCCTGGAACGCGGGCTTGTTTTTATCGGTCTCACCGGAATGATTGATCCGGTAAGGCCGGAAGTTAAGGCGGCAATCCAGGAATGCCGTCAGGCCGGAATCAGGCCGGTCATGATCACCGGTGATCACCGGGATACGGCTGCCGCCATAGCCATGGAGCTTGGAATCATCACATCCCCAGACCAGGCGGTAACGGGAGCGGAGCTGGATGAAATGAGTGAGGCTCAGTTTTCCGATAAGATAGAGAATTTTTCCGTCTATGCCAGAGTTCAGCCCGAACACAAGGTCCGTATCGTACAGGGCTGGCAGGAAAAGGGAATGGTTACTGCTATGACGGGGGACGGAGTCAACGACGCTCCTTCCATTAAAAATGCCGATATCGGTGTCGGTATGGGTATCACAGGTACGGATGTAACGAAAAATGTTGCCGATATGGTTCTCGCAGACGACAATTTTGCCACCATCGTGGCGGCTGTCAGGGAAGGGCGGAGGATATACGATAATATCCGCAAAGCCATCCAGTTTCTGCTGGCCTCGAATCTGAGCGAAGTCCTCAGTGTCTTTGTGGCCACAATTCTCGGCTTTGTCATTTTAAAACCGGTGCATCTGCTGTGGATTAACCTGATTACAGACTGCTTTCCGGCCCTGGCTCTGGGAATGGAGGAGGCGGAAGATGATATTATGGAACGGAAGCCGAGAGAGGCAAAGGACGGAATATTTTCCGGCGGCCTGGGGACGGACGTAATTTACCAGGGAATCCTGATTTCGGCGCTTACACTGGCAGCCTATTTTATCGGCCACCGGATCGAGTCCGGGATATGGGAGATTGCGTCCAGTGCCGATGGCATTACGATGGCCTTTCTGACCATGTCCATGACGGAAATTTTCCATTCCTTCAATATGCGCTCACAGAGGAAATCGGTGTTCAGCCTGAAAGGTCATAATAAGGTTTTGTGGGGCGCCATGCTGTTCTCGCTGGTGCTGACCACACTTGTCATTTATGTGCCGTTTCTTTCCAGGGCATTCGGCTTTGAGCATATTTCACTGATGGAATATATTACGGCGCTTTTGCTGGCATTTTTAATTATACCGGCGGTGGAAATTGTAAAGTGGATCCAGAGGCATCGGTAGCAGTATTCAATAAAACCTGCAATGCCTGAGCGATAAGCAAAAGTTTCAGATGCATTGAAGATAAACAGGGAGCAAAAAAGATCAGAAGGAAAGAAGCGGCAGCCGGTATGCGGCACCGTTTCTTTCCTTCTAATCTTTTTTTAATTCACAGATGCTTTTAGCTTTGTTTATAATCTTAAGCCGTTCAATGGCAATCAGCAAATCCTCCCTGAACAGCTTGGCAGTTTCCGGATAGAGAGCCTCTCCGTCGTAAAATGCAGGCTCCGTTCCTCCGGCAGTCAGCTGGGCCAAAATAAAATCCAGATAAATTTTTATATCACGTGTACCGGATTCCCGATATTTATTAATCATTTCTTCCGACTCAAATAATCGTGCCGCACTTGAACTGCCGGAATACAGTTGTGCGGCTGTATAAAGAGAATCAGACCCCTGCTGATCATTTTCAGCAGATTCCGCACCCATCAGGTTTTCCATGGTGGTATCTAAAAAATCAGATATCTTCCGGAGCTTATCCACACTTGGCTTATTCTTATTAAATTTACTGATCGAGCTTCTGGCAAATCCTAATTCCTGTTCCAATCGGTTAACCGAGTATCCTTTTAATTTGGCGAGATCACGAATTCGTTCATACAATCCCATAATTATACCTCAAATTTTGCGTTGGTATCAAAGGAGGAAAACGCTGCAACTCCCAGCGTGGCGACTGCATGTGATGCAGACGAAATCAAAGACGAAAGCTCCCATGGAGAAACAGATAAGAAGAGGAAGAACCGTAAGTACGAATTAGTCTTAACAGGCGAAGACCTGCTGACAGAAGATGCTTATGTAACGGACATTAAGGGGGAGCGCCAGCCTGATATAGAGGTATCGATTAAAGATGACACCGGTTTACAAGCTGCCGTAAAGATTCAGGAAAATGAGGACGGTAAGGCGGAGGTATTCCTGCTCCCCGGCACTTACCCTGTCAGGCTGACGGCCACAAATCCGGAAACGGGGAATCCGGTAACCGACGTCCGTTATGTGACGATAGAAGCAGGGGAACAAATCCTGTTCGACGCCCCCACCCTGTTTGTGGGGACAAGAAATACGGGCTTTGATCTGCTCTCCGGAGTGCGCGCAGTCAGTGACGATGGCCAGACGGTCCCGGTGAAGGTAAAAGACGACAGTGAGCTGGATGCAGCCAGAGTAACCGTTACGGATGAAGAGACAGGGCAGGAGAACGCGAAGCTGAAGCAGGGAGTATACAGCGTGGTATTGGCTGCCGACCATCCGGTGAGCAAAGAGGAGTTCACCTGCAAACGCCGGGTGGAGATTAAAGACGGATATTATATCTATGCTCCTGATTTAGAAGTCCGTGCCAATACGACGGATTACGATCCTTTGGAGGGAGTTGTCGTAAGGGATGAAAAGGACGAGCCCATCGAGCATGCAGAAGTCCGTATTAAAGACATGTCGTCACTTTATACTACCGGAAATCCTCAGAACGCGCTGCCGGACGACGTACCCCGGCCAGCGACTATGTCCGATGCGGTTCCGGAACAGCCTGCCGGCATGCGTTTAAGCAGGGCCGCAGCAGTTACGGAAACGGAATACCCGCCGCTGCAGGAAGACCAGTCGTATCAGATTCTTCTTGCGTCTGAGGATGAGGGGGGAAACGAGATCACGACAGTGAGAAACATCCGGGCCACTGAGGCGGCTACCCATGTTATCTCCTACCTGTTAAATACGATTGCTCCGGTAAAGTATGGGAATGCAGTCGACCTGGATCCGAAAGCTTCCGGCGGGACAACGGCCGGCCAGGTGATAAAACGGCTTACCGGCAGCGAAGTATATAAGAAATTGTACAATGTCCAGATAGCTATGGGGAAAAACGACACCCTTGGCGGAACCGGTGCGGCCGGCAATGTATTAGAGGTAGTGCGTCCGCGGATGAATGGCAGCAGCCTGAGCAGTTTTATGATAATCATTAATGATAAGACATTGACCCTTACAGAAGATATTGAGTTTAGGAGCGGACTATCTACGACCTTGCGGAACGGAACCATCGTTACGGATGGAAAACGGCTGTCGCTGGGAGCGAAATCAGCGGAAACCTCCCTTAGCTTAATCCGTATTAATTTTAAGTTTCCGCCCGGAACCACGGACTTTTTGGAACTCAGCAACCGCTTGTTCTTCGACGAAGTGAAGCTGCCCCCGGAAATCGTAAGCAGACAAAGGCCGGATACCTCAGATGTATATATTACTGCTAGAAACAGGGTACAATTTGGCGGCGCTCTCACAGGGAGCGGGCTGGCTTTAAAGGTCGATGAGAATACAAAAGAGAGCTTTGTGGGATATAACCGCGGACTCCATGCATCGACAGGAATCGAAGGCGCTTCCATAAATATGCAAAAGAACTCGGAGCTGTGGACGAGCCGGCTGAAGCTTAGTGGGAATCTGAGTTTTGTGAAGGATAATTCCCAGCTTAAGCTGGTCAGCTGGTCGGAGGAGGGGAAGCCTCTTGTGTCAAACGTGCGGGACATTGAAGTCGCCGGGCTCAACAATACGCTCTATCTTTATAACCACCAAAACCGAAATGTAGATTCAGACAACCCCATGCTCATAATCGACAACCGTATGACTACGAAAAACGGGCCATTGATTCTGGATGATCTGGATCAGAATGGCTCCGGTTCCACCAGTGTACAGAGATTTGAAGAGCTGCAGAAACATAAGGACACAACTTCCCGGCCATTCAAAACGGGGGATGTCATAGTTAAATTTAAGGATCCGGCTAATGCCGATGCGACCCATTTTGAGAGCAGAATCGACAATGCGGTCCAGGGCCCCGGCACTAAGATATTTAATCTGAAGGCCAACAGGCAGACGGGGGAAATTATCCTTTCAGAAGAGGAACCCATCCGGATTACGAATGAGGCCAATGGTGACATAAGAGATTTTTCCACCCATAAGGAGGCTATTGATTTTATTACGTCGCTAAGCGGCGATCCGGACGTCACGGTAAAGCTGATGACGGACTATGCGCTGACGAAGGAGGATCGGGATGCATGGGCAGAGCTGAACGGATACCAGGGCATAATCACGCTCACTTCTGATACAGCCCTGGACGGCACGCCGAGAAGGCTTAGGATCCGGAACGGCAGCCCCGCAATGAACTTGCCGGTAACGGCAAAGGGGGTTGTATTTAAGGATATCGCTTTCCGTGTTGATGGGGCAAAATATTTCTATGCAAACGGAACGCCGGTGACCTTTGGCGAGAATGTGACATTTGTGGATAACAACCCTTTTACCGGGGTTTTTGGCGGCAGCAATCTGACGAATCTATCCGGCGATGCCAGCATTACCATCCGTTCCGGAGTCTTTGAAAATGTGTATGGCGGAGGACGGGATAAGAAAGTGGCCAATGCCAGTGTCAATGTTACAGGAGGTACCATAAAGTCGCTTTACGGAGGCATGAAAGGCGACAACAGCAAGCCGACAGGAAAAGCGGAATTGACGGTCGGCAATGCCGTCAGTGAACTTGCAATCGACAATATTTATAATTTTGATCAGGCAAAGATTGAACAGGATGCAGAGGTGACCGTAAGCGGCAAACTGAACTACCGCCAGTCGGAAACCCTGGCTTATCAGGGGAAGCTGGAGCTGGGGTCAGGCTCCACTCTGAGATTCCTTGAGGCGGACAACCGCGTTGGGTCTCTTGGAATAATAACGGGAACCGCGGAACTGCTGCTGAAGCGTACCGGTTCGGGCCCTGTTACGACGCCCCTGGTTCTGGATGATGTAAATGTTCCGCTGGACGTCAAGCATGGAGCTGCGATCCTGCTGGGGTATTCGGGAACGGATCAGGCTCAGATTAATGATATCCTGTTAAGATTTACCCGGAAGGATCGGGCTACTACGGAGGGAATCGAAGCCAGCAGCACGATTCAGGGAGGCTTGATGGCCGACACGGACGACGGGACCGTGGGCCTGGGGTACCCGGTATCCCTCTCAGTCAACGGAGGGCAGCATGTTTATTATAAATCGGTCGCAGATGCTCTGGGGACCGTCAGCGCCGGAAACTCATATGAACTGGCATTCAGAAAAGAAGGCTACCGCCTGACGGCAAAAGAACTGGATGCGATTAAGAAGAGCGGAAGCACTGCGACTAAAATTACGTTTACCAGCACTTTTGAGCTCTCGGCCAGTGACCCCATACTGCCCGGAGAAATAGTTGGCCAGACGGTTAAGCGGAGCGTCAGGCTGGGTGAGGATCTGGAATGCGGGGCAAACACAGAGCTGACTAAGATCAGGCTCACCTTTACTGCGGCGGCGGATATACTGGCCGGCGGCTATGATCTTACAATCGGGCCTGAGACTGAAATTGTACCATTCAGCGGAAAATATCCCGACCTCTATGGGGGCGGTAAGACGGCTATTGTGGGTGATACCAGCCTTACAATAATGAGCGGTACTTTTGACTCTGTTTATGGAGGCGGAAGCCAGGCATCTGCCGCAGTCGACGGAAGCACCAGTGTAATCTTACCGGCTACAGGTTCAGGCGACATGGCAAAAGTCAGAAATCTGATCACTCCCGGCGGTAAGGGAAATGTGACAAAGACGGCCAGCCTGGAGGTGCGCGGAGGCTTTTTTGGAACTGAAGCGGCAGGAGGCCATGGCGGTGCGTTAGAGATTTACGGGGGAATGGCGGGAACCACGGTAGATAAAGTCAGAATAGAAATGTCGGGAGCCGGCTCCCGGGGACCAATTCGGATCTACGGAGCAGGAAACGCTTCGGTCGGTTCCTGTGAGATAGACGTAAAGGATAATCCGGTCGGTTCCATGAAAGAAGTAAAAAAACTGGATGTCTACGGAGGCGGTGCGGGCAGCGGCAGCGTGAACGGGAATGTGTCGATTGCGATAGATCTCAGTACCACATTACTGGAGGATTCGGATCGGATTGGAACCGTCAGCGGCTACGGAGTAGAATCCACGGCAACGGGAGTATTAAAGGAAGACGTCGGAGGGACCAGGACGGTGACTCTGACCAAGCCGGATCCCTCATCAGCCACTTCTGTGGCCATCAATACGGTTAAGGGCTTTACGGAGCTTACGATCGGAAGCGCTGCCGATACGTCTCATCTGTTGCTGGTGGTAGAAAACCTGGACAGCGATCCCTTTGCGGGGGTAAACCGGAGAACCGGTATCCTGAATATGGTCAACGCGAAGCTGGAATTGACAGGAACAGATGCAGGAAAGGTAGGAGTGTTAAAATCGGGGGGAACCCTGGAGAACCATATTCATATTAATAAACCGGACGGCGGCCCGACGATACCTCTTCAAATCGATGAGAGGGCCGACATTACAGGTCCTAAAGTGGATCTCTCCCTGTCCGGGGGAAAAACAGTATCCGCTGGAGACATCATATTGGAATTTGCAAATCCGTTAAAGGCGGATCCGCTCAAGTATCAGAATATGCGGAGCAATTACAATATCATGAAAAAGACCGAAAACAGCAAAGGGTATATTTATCTGGCAAAACCGGCGACCCATACCACCATGGTCCGGGTGGAATATCCCGACGGCCTTGATACGGCCGATGCGGCTGAAAACAGAAAGAACCTTGTCTTTCGTTATGACGGCGATGTGGCCGTAAAAGGCGGTTATGTGATTGGAATGCCTAGAAATGCGGCGGGAGATCCCGTCCAATCTCTGGCGTACACAAGACATGATCCCGGCTGGGATGGAACAAAAGATACAATGCCGGCAAATGCACAGGAGATTGTTTTTACCGGAGAACCTGGTACTATGGCGGCGGACGGAAGGCTGGACGGACTGGTCATAAAACCGGAGACCTTGTATTTTGCTCATATCATGGACGATAGCCACAATGTTGCCACGGTTATCCTGGACACCCTTGCACCGTCACAGTCCGGGAAGGATGTTACCGTCGTATATGACCCCGTCACAGGGGATTACAGCTTCAGCGTCACAGTAAAAGACATGACGGTTGGCTGGATGCCTCCGGACCCGCTTAACCCGGCCTCTCATCTGTCCTATACGGCTCACGGTGTCAAACAGTGGGCGTGGGCGGTTGGGCCTGCCGCTGGTAATATAACAGCCGAGTCGGCAGCAAAAGAAGAGCTGATGACAGCCGCGCCCGATCAGGACGGGATTCAGGAAACGGCAATACCTAATCCGCCCCTGATAGACGGAGCGGAAGGCAATTACACATTTAAAGTTCCCGGAACTGCATTGACGAAAGATTCGGTAGTGTGGGTCTATGCAAAAGACAACTTAAATAATACGGTAAAGATTGCGATACCGGTAGGTGACAAGATGATTGATGTGGATGTGCCGATGAAGGTTAAGATGGTGGCGCTCAAAGCGGCTCCGGGAGATCCTCTGCCGGCTCCGAAGCTGCTCGCTCCCGTATGTTACATTGCAAACAGGGGAGAATCGAGAGTAAAAGTCGAAATTACGTCCTTTGAAGATACCACACCGTCATCCGGCAAAGAGATTACACTGGTGAACCGTCAGGAGGGGCTCAGCGGCAATGAGATGGGACTGCTTATCGGACCTCTGGCCCCGAGTGACCCCGATTATATCGGAAACTTTGCCACCAGGAACGTATTGGACGGCATCACACCAGCCACGCCGCTGGATATGGGGGCAAACAAAGCGGCGGCATCCCGGACCCACGGGCTGAATTTTACTTTTTATGCAGTCTATGATGCTGAGAATATCCAGCCTACCCGCGCGGACGGAATGACGGGCCGGCTTTCATATCGGTTTACCGTCGTGCCTGCTGCTGCGCCTTAAGAAGGAGGTGGAAGATGCCATGAGAGCAAGCAGACATAAAAGAAACAGGCAAAAGATGGCCGGGGCTTCCATGGCCCTGCTGATAACTGCTTTGTTTGCAGCCACATTCAGTCTGGTCCTGTGGAAAAGGACTGCGGCCGGGAAGTATGCCGCTATGGAGATGGATACCAACGCGCGGCCTGCCGGAGAAAAGGAATTGCCGCCGGATCCGGAGGCAATATTGGAGCAGATCCGGGAGGAAGCGGAGGAAAGCAGTTTCCGTTTTAAGATTAACAGCGAGCCGAATTTCACTTCACCGGAGGCGGAAGGAGATTTGTGTATTATAAACAGCCCGGAAAATACCTTCTATATGCTGGTCGTCATCACGGACGGCAGCGGGAAGGAGCTCTACAGGAGCCGTGAGTTAAAGCCCGGCGGTCAGGAGATGACCGGTGAGCTTAAGGAAGTCCTGGACACAGGAAAACATCCTGCGACCGCCACGGCATATGCCATCGATCCCGGGACGGGAACGACGGTCGGAAGCGTGGAGACGAGCCTGCTCATCACAGTAGGCAGTGGTTGAAATCATCAGGAGCGCAGCCGTTTTATCGCGGTCTGCGCCCGGAGACGGGTGCGATAACGGTATTGAGGCGTTACCGCCTTATACATAAAAATAAATTCCGGCAGCAGGTTCCATCGGATTCATAGATAAAAACAGGCGTTATATCTGCTGGCGGAGATAAAGAAGGAGAAAAATGTATGAAGAAGAAAAGATTAACATCATTGGTGATGGCGGCAGTTCTTTCCGCAGCATCGGTGACCCCGGCGGTCGCAAATACCGTAACGAACAACGCGACAGGAGATGAGCATACTACAATCGGTATTATGGAGACGGGGAAAAGCCCGGTAAACGTCAAGTTTGAAGTGCCTCTTTACGTTACAATGGCGGCAAAATCCGGGGATGCAGCGATGGCTATGCCGGACGGATATGACATCTCAAACGCGGCAGCCGTCGGCGCTGATTCCTATGACATCGGCGTCACATCCATGAAGATTCAGGCATTGGGAGACTGGGAAATCGTAAGCACCGGTACTCCGCTGACTTCACTGACACAAATGATTTTTAGTATCGGCGGCTGTGAAATGCCGGCCGTAGCGAAGGCAGACGGTGTGAAGGAGGTACCCCTGTCCGGGGCCTTTGTAGACGCAGGAAAACCGAAAGCCATCGCGCCCGGAGCGAGTCTGAGCGGTGATCCGAAGGGGCTAAAATTGCTGGGAGCGATTAAAGGCGATACTCGTTCTGATAAAAAGGCGGCCGCCCAGTTTAAGATAACATATACCGTGGCAGCTTTGAGCGGTACCGGCGAGGCCCTTGGTTCCGTCTATGTCGGCGATGATAAGACGGCAGCAGGCTTCCCAAATCCATAAAACCCATATTACAGAGTACTCCCCATAAATAAGGGAGTACTCTGTAATATCTCCTGCTGGGCCCCGAAATAACGGAAGGCTGTACTGTGGGGAAGGAACCGGACTAATGAGGAGGTCAGATACAGGAATGAGCAAGAGAAAGAGGAGTTGGATGTTGGCCGCGGCGGCGCTGACGATGGCAGCGTCATTTGACATTATGGAGATTACGGCGATCGCATCAGGAAGTACGGCCGGAAGGACGGAGCTGTCCCTTGGAGTGAGCCAGATGGCGCCCGAGGCCGTGTCCTTCGAAGTCCCGTTATACCTGACCATGTGCGTTGCAAAAGAAAACGGAACGAACACGGTTATTGTGCCGAGTGAGTCTTATTCCATCAGGAATCCTGACAGGAATATCTCCATGGCGGTAACCGGGCTTAAGGTAGCAAGAGTGGACGGCAGTGACTGGGCGCTTGTAACGGATTTTACACCTGATACTACGGGTAAGGAGATTCAGCTAAGCATAGGCGGTGTTCCTCTGCCTGACCTGCCGGTTGGTTCCACCCAGGAAACTGCGGTGGATCTGACCCTGAAGGATTCATCTTTCTATAATTATCATAGTAAAAGCTATAAGCGGATTGGTGAGGCCGACCCGGCAAATAACAGTATGCCGCTGCTTGTCGAGGCCAGTGTGCCAACGGGATATACCCCTGTAGATCAGGCCAGCCCGACAGCGCAGTTTCGCCTCGTATATACCGTAAGCTGCGTCGACACAACAGGAACGGTAATGGATAAGGATTATGCAGGGCCTGACAAGGCGGACGCCGTTGCAGTACCGTAAGAGGAAGGCAGGAGAGCGCATGAAATCGGAGGAAACAATCGAAAAGGATCAAAACAGACAGATGCCGGGGGTGAAGAAAAAGAAGAAAAGCATAAAAACCGGCAGCATACTGCTGCTCTTTGCCGTTGTGGTCCTTCTGGCCACAACCGGGGGACTGGCCTTCCTGGTTTATAGCCAGTCCGCCCGGCAGAGTAAATTTGAGGAAGACAGGAACGCGTTGGAGGGATTTCTGCCCGGCAAGAGCGAGGCGGAGATACAAAAGGAATTGAACCGTATTATAGATGAAAGCCGTTTAAACATTTCAATGAACCCCACTCCGGTCATCCGGGACGGCAAGATTAACGTGATGCTGGAAAATGTCCCGGCCAATAATTATTATCTGCAGGCAGACGTCTATATCTATACGGATGAAGAGACTTTGGACATGCAGCAGGTATATCAGTCCGGAATCATAAAGCAGGGATTTTACATCGAGTCAGGGGATGTAATGGAAATACCGGAAGGAGGCCGATATAACGGTATTGCGGTTTTTCATGCTCTCTATCCGGAGACCCTGGAAGAGATTGGGCAGGCGGCCATGAATATTGTGGTGACATCGGAATAGGGGGACGGAGATGGAAGAAAAGAAAATGGGAAAACCTCTGTTCTATGCGCTCATCATACTGATCCTGATGGCGGTTGTGGCATGGTCCGCGTACAGAGCAGGCCAGGAAAAGCAGGAGGAGGAAGTATCCGGAATACAGCGGGAACTGGATGCGGAGCTGGGCATCCTTCCCGGCATGAGCGACGAGGAGATTCAGGATCGGTTGAACCGTAAAGTGGCGGAGAGCCGTCTTAATATCTCCATGAACCCGACGCCCGTATTTGCCGACGGAAAAGCGGAAGGAGACGTGCGTATTGAAAATATCCAGGGAAATCAGTACGGGTTCACGGTGACGATCACCGTGATAGGTACGGACGATTCTCCCGGGGCGGGAGACTACGTGGATCAGGAAATTCTGAAGACGGGACTGATTGAGCCGGGGAAATATCTGGAAGCAAAACCTCTTGATGTGGACCTTCCACAGGGCGTCTATGTCTGCATCGCCACGTTTACGGCGTACAGCATGGAAACGGACAGGGAGATAGGTACGGCGGGAATGCAGATTATGCTGACGGTAGAGTCGTAGTGAAGGCAAGGGAGACAGCAAGGTTATGAAGAAATATATTAGAAGAAAGGCGGCCGCGGCCTTTATTGCTCTGGCTTTTTTGATTGTGTTCCCTATGGAGGCATTGGCGGAGCAGGGCGGTACCACCTTTGGAATTGAGCAGTACGGTCAGGACACAGATTATACCGGCTGGCTCGATCTGACAGTGAGGGTTCTCTCACCGGAGGGGATACCCCAGAGCAGGATTTACATCGTTGTCAGGAAGGCCGGGACGACGGAAGAAGCAGGGCAGGGCCCGCAGATCAACGGAGATAAGAGATATCTGACCAACGATAACGGCGAAATTGTATTCCGTGTCTATCCGTCCCCACTCAGCTATGAGGCATATATCCCAAAACAGGAGAAATGGAAGGAACAGGTTCATGGTCCCTATCAGATTACGGACCATACCACGGTAAGCATAACACTTGAACGATATACGGATGGGAGTTCCGGCGGCAATGGAGGCAGTTCCTCAGGTTCCGGGGGAAAACCGTCGCAGCCTGAGTTCCCTGCACAGTCAGAGGCACAGGCGGAAATACCGGAAGTGATATATCCGGAAGAACCATCCGGGCCGGAACAAGGGATAGGTGAGGGACCGTCCGGAACGGAGGAAAAATCCCGGCCGGCCGGAGCAATAGATGCAGAAACCGGGCAGATGAAAGACGCAGGAGCAAAACTGCCGGGGAAGGCCCCGGGGGCAGAGGAGCAGGAGGACGGCAGGGATATAGACTCCATTCTGGTACAAAAAGACACTCAAAATGCGGAAACAGCGGCTCAAGAGGCATATTCCCGGTTATCAAAGCGTGTAAACGTCATTATATGGGGGCTGGCAGTTCTGATGACGCTGCTGTTCCTGCTCCGGCTGCGGCAAATTATTGCCGGCACCCGGGATTTAAGCGGACAGGAGGGACGTAAGGATGGAGAAATATAAGGACATCAATGTCAAAAAGATCCTGAAAGACCAAACATACAGCGTAATTGCGGAGCTGGCGGCGGCAGTTTGTGTCCTGGCGGCCTGCTGGATTTACTTTTATAAGGGCTATTACAGGTTACATCCGATATCCGTTGTCGTGACACTGGGGCTGCTGGTATTGTACGCAGCCATATTGTGGAAGCTTGAGCGGAGATTGAAGAATGAGGCAAAAAGGCAGCTGCAGGAACAGGGAAGTGATGCCGGATGACATGAGCGGGAAGGATAAGGGCCAAAGTATATCGGACCCGGAGGATCCGTCGGCGCTGACACAAGATTTAGAGGAACTGCTGAAACTATGGGCTGTGGATGGAGAGGACGGCGGGACGGATCTGCCGAAAGATGCCTTCCGGGGAATGAGGGAAGAAAGTCCCCGGGAAACGGAGGGCGCAGAGCAGGTGTCCGAAGCAAATGAAACCGGGAAACTGCGGGATGAGGGACCGCAGCTTTCGGTGACCGGCAGGCGGGCGAAATCACGGAAGCGGATCTCCAAACCATGGCGCGGAGGAATCAATATCGCAGCGTTCTGGCTGTTAGCACTTTACGCCATATTTCAATATTTCCTGGGAGTAACCGTTCTGAGCGGTAACTCTATGAGACCGGCTTTATGTCATGGAGACATTCTGCTTTATCAGCGTTTTGGTATCAGAAAGCCGGAGCGGGGGGATGTTCTCATTATTCGAAATGGCGATGGGAACGGTACTGTTGTGGCAAAGAGAGTAATAGCCGTCGCCGGAGATTCGGTATCCGTCGATGATTACGGGCACGTGACATTGAACGGGATGCCGCTGCATGAACCCGAGGTGTTATATGGCTATCAGCCGGGAGATGAATGGATCAAATTTCCGGTAACGCTCGATGAGGGCACATTCTTTTACCTGGGAGATAACCGTCCTGTCTCAATGGACAGCCGCAATGCAACGATTGCTGCCGGAACCATGGAGGAGGTGCAGGGGAGAGTGCTATCCGTATTTCGATTAAAACCACCATAAGATATAACGATAACCTGCACGCTCCGCGCACAGGCCACCGAAACCAATAAAAGGATTGACGGCTGATGATAAATTTAGCCGCCAATCCCTTTTAATTATATAAATAAAATATTTTCTTGACATGAAATATCCGCTTATATAAGATATTTTTATAGAGCAGCCTGCCTGGCCTGCGGCACGTTAATTTTAGAATCTAACAGCATTCCGGCCAGGATAATAATAAATCCGGTAAGTACAAGCGGCGTCGGATATTCTTTTAAGAACAGGGCTACCCAGACAGGTCCGAGAATCATCTCCCAGAGTGCGATGACGGAGGCCTTTTGAGCTGAAATCTTCTGAATTCCCAGGTTGTAAAAGCCATATCCGGCCCCAATTTGGATGATACCGAGAATGAGCAGCACCGTCCAGTCGCCTGCAGACAGCGTTCCCATATAGCCCGCTGTGGAGGGAAAGGCCGTGAAGACAAATACACCGGTGACTAAGTTGGCGATCGCAGTCAGTCCAAGAGGGTTGGTCCCGGCGGATTTTTTTGCTCCGACACTCATGAATGCAAAAAAGATTCCTTCCAGAAGGGCGATCATATTGCCGGAGCTGCTGCTGTTGTCCGTACCGGAGCACATAAAGAAGATTACGCCGGCGAAGATGACACAGACAGGCCAAAATGCTTTTTTATTAAATTTTCTGGTAATTATAAGATTGGCGAGGAACAGCCAGATCGTAGCGGTGTATTGCATCCCGATAGCAATCGCGGCTGACGTTTTCGCAAGCGCCAGTATAATGCTGATGCAAAGCGCGCAGTAGGAGCTGATATAAACGACCATCCAGGGGGTCCAGTTAAGCCGTTTCCATCTGATAAAGGGCATCAGTGTAATTCCGGCTATAATGGAACGGAGGCCGCAAATCAGCAGCGGATCTGCCGTGAGGAACTTCACAAGCGGAGCATTCAGGCTCCAGAATACGGCACCGAGGAAAACCAGGATGGTGCCGGAATTACGGATGTTAGACATAACCATACCTCCATATGCTGGTTGTCGCATATTGTTTCTGCACACCGGTTTTGCAATGGAAATGGGAAAATCCGGGTGCCTGGTTCAGGAAAAACAATAATATATATTACAGTTTGGCCCAGGGACTGTTTGAAAATATTACATCTGCACACTCCGCTTCGCGGCATATTTGGCCCAAATTCAGTCAGCGTAGCCCACTACGCCTCCTTTATTCGTACCAAATCTCCCACAAAGTGTGACGCACAGCTGACAGTAAGCAATTTTCAAAAACGATTTAGAGCCGGACCGTAAGGATTCATATCCGAAAACGGAATATGATGATTGATTATAAAAAAGAAACGTGGTATACTGTATAGGAGGATGAATCTTGATTAAAAAATAATCATGATTACGCGGTTTGATCTCATTATATAGTCGGCAATCTGATTTGTCAATGATTAAAATTCGAAATCCCCGACATAAAACAGACAGGCTGGGAAAGGAGTAGTGGGCGTATGACAGAGATAGAGACAGGCAACGGAGAAGTGGCTTTAACGTTAAAACGCAAACGGATTATGATTTACTTTATTGAGGCGACGGAGAAACTGATCCGATCAGACGGAGTGGAGGGGCTGTCGATACGGAAGATAGCGAGTGAGGCCGGCTATAACAGCGCCACGCTCTATAATTATTTTGAAGATCTGGAGCATCTCGTGCTATTCGGCTCGGTTTGCTACCTGCGTGAATATATTGTACTTCTGGGTAAGTCTTTAAAGCAGAATATGACGTCGGTTGACAGATACAGAACGATTTATCACTGCTTTAACCGGGTTGCGTTCCGGTATCCTGAGATATTTCATAACATGTTTTTTGGACGATACAGCAATAAACTGGGCACGGTAGTCCGGGTATATTATCAGGAATTATTCCCCTCGGAGCTGGAGGGGCTGAATGATCGTATGAAGAAGATGCTGGTGGAGGGCAGTATGCGCGAGCGCGACGAGATCACGATGGAGAGCATGGTTCAGGAAGGTTTTGTATTAGAAGAGAAAGCCGATATTACCCTGGAACTGATCATCGCGCTCCATCAGAATTTCATCTATGAAGCCTACCTTAAAGGCGACAGCCTCAATATAGAAGAACATGAAGAGAAGTTTAACCGGCTTTTTGAATATATACTTGCGATGGCAGGAAAACAATAAGAGGCCGGAATTTCAGTAAGAACATAATGAAAACTGCAATAAGAACGGGAGATGTACTTCCGGACGCCGGTACGGCATGCTGTACCGGATATCCGGGACAGCATCTCCTTTTTTGCGCTGATTGGCGGTAAAGGTTGTGAGTGTGAGCAGTATATTTTTTTGACTGATTTTCTGCAAAAGATACACCAAAACAAATGCAATTTAACAAATAATTGGGAAGTATTTTGAATCTTATTGGAAAAACATCGGGAAAAATGAATATAAAAACATAAAATATTAAAACATTCTGCGTAAGTGTAAAAATTATATTAAAAATTTAGTATTGACAGATAAACAAAGTGGATTTATAATCATGATTATAAAGTAAACATTGATTATAAAAAGTGGGCAGAGGGTTAGAAAACGGTTAAATTTTTAGGAAGGAGTTTCTATGGGGTACAGTAAAGAGGAGTTACTGAATGAACGGGTTTTTTATCACTTCCATCGGATTTGCCAGATACCGCACCCAAGCGGCGGGGAAAAAGCGCTGAGTGATTTTATTTTGAAGTGGGCGCTTGATTTGGGGCTGGAGGCGAGACAGGACCCGGTAAACAATGTTTTTATCAGGAAACCGGCGTCGCCGGGATATGAAGCTGCGCCTGCCGTCATGTTGCAGGCACATTTAGACATGGTGTGTGAAAAGAATGAGGGGAGTTCCCACGATTTCTCCAAAGACCCAATCACATGGGTGATTGACGGAGACAATTTATCGACAGGGGGACAGACTACGCTGGGGGCGGATGACGGGATTGGAGTCGCCTTTGCAATGGCAGTCCTGGAGGATAAAACCTTATGCCATCCGGAACTGGAGATTTTATTCACCGTGGCGGAGGAATCGGATTTTACGGGAGCTGTTGGCTTTGATGTGTCCTGGATGAAAGCGGATTATCTGATTAACCTGGATCACGCATGTGACAGGGAAATTCTCAGCGGGAGCTGCGGGGGAATGGATGCGGAAATCAGACTGCCGATTGAACATCGCAAGCTGCCGCAAGACTGGAAAACATATACCGTTATGATAACAGGCCTTAAGGGCGGTCATTCCGGTGAGGATATCCACAGGGGCCACGGCAATGCCAATTCACTTCTCGGCCGATTTATGGCGGAGGCCGGAAAACGCTTTACATATGGAATTTCCGCTGTAAAAGGAGGAACCTACCGTCTGGCAATCCCAAGGGAAGCGAGAGCGGACTTAAGCCTGGCTGCCTCAGACTACGGTAAACTGGTACAGCTCGCAGAGGAATTGCAGGCCGTATACAGGGAAGAATTGCAGCAGACTTCATCATCGCTGAAGATTACCGTGGAGGAAATCCCTTTAGCGGGGACCCAGGTTTCCCCGGATAAGATTGTCATACTGTTACTGCTGGCTCCGGACGGAATCTGCCAGATGAATGAGGTGCTGACCGGGCTTGTAGATACATCCGACAATCTCGGTGAACTTCATATGGACAGCAGGGAATTCAGGATGGTATTTGAGATACGGTCGGCACAGGACAGTCTGAAATACTATATCTATGAGAAAATACAACGTCTCTCTTCCCTGGTGGGAGCAAAGTGCAGCACGGAAGTTGAGTACGCAAGCTGGCATTTCCGGGCAAATTCGCCGCTTCGTGAAACTGCGGTGGAGGTTTACAAAAAGAAATACGGTTCGGAACCGACAGTTCTGACCGTCCATGCAGGGCTTGAGGTGGGCTGCTTTTTCGAGGTCAAGCCCTGCATGGACGCCATCTCGCTGGGACCCGACTGCTGGAATTTCCATTCTCCTTCCGAGATGGTAAGCATTCCATCCGTCAGAAAAGCATACGGATTTTTGTGCAGTATTTTAGAGGAACTCAAATAAAGAATCATAAAGGGGAAATTAAAAAAGCTTTATATCTTATGTATGAGAAAGGAGAGCAGTATGGAAGATAAAAGGGAAGATAAAAATCTAAATGAAGCGGAAGGACGGGTAGTGGAAGCGGAGAAAAAGAAACTCGCCCTAAAAGCGGTAAATCCAATGATTTTCCTGGTTGTGATAATCGCGCTTTGTGCCATAGCTTCTTATATCGTTCCGGCTGGCACATATGACCGCGTGCTGGATGCGGCCAGCGGCAGAGAGATAGTTGATCCTGCCAGTTTCCATTATATAGCCAGAACGCCTGTAACCCTGTTTGGACTTTTGATGTCGGTAACACAGGGATTGCAGAATGCGGCTTATGTTATATTTTTCCTGATGATTATAGGCGGCACCTTTGCAGTACTGGATGCCACCGGTGCCATGAATGCCGGAATGGCGAATGTAGTTAAGGCGACAAGGGGAAAAGAGCTTCTGATGATTCCTATTTGTATGATCGTCTTTGGCTGTGGTTCCGCCTTCTGCGGAAATTTCGAAGAGTTCCTGGCCTTTGTTCCGCTGGTCCTGGCATGCTGTCTTACTATGGGCTTTGACTCGCTGACGGCAGTCGGCATCATTTTCTGTGCGGCAGGCGCCGGTTACGGCGGAGCGATTACGAATGCTTTTACCATCGGCGTGGCCCAGAGTATTGCGGGGCTTCCGATGTTCTCAGGAATCGAGCTCAGGGTCGTCCTGTTTATCACACTTGAAACTGTAAGTATCCTGTACGTTATGTGGCATGCCAGCAGAGTTAAGAAAAATCCGAAATCAAGCTCTGTATATGAGTATGATATGGCCCATGCCCATGAGCATGTGATTGATATTGATAATATTCCCAAGATGACCCTGCGCCAGAAACTTGTATTGATTATATTTGTTCTGGGAATCATCTTTACCGTACATGGCGTAATTGTTAATGGTTACTATATCGATGAGCTTTCGGCAGTATTCCTTGCGATTGGTATCCTGGCCGGCATAGTCGGCGGACTCCGTCCCGGTGAGATCTGTGATAGCTTTGAAAAAGGTTTTGGCAACATGTTGTTCCCCTGCATCATGATCGGTTTGGCAAATGCGGCGATTGTTATTCTTCAGGATGCCAATATCATGGATACAATTGTACATGCGCTTGCCAGCACACTGAATAATCTCCATGCCTCCATGATGGCCTGCGGCATGTTCGTAGTACAGGATATATTTAATGTACTGGTTCCATCCGGTTCCGGTCAGGCGGCGATTACGATGCCGATTATGGCGCCGCTTGCCGATATGCTTGGAGTTACCCGTCAGACTGCAGTTCTCGCATTCCAGATGGGAGATGCGTTTACCAACGTACTCGCTCCTACCGGAGGAGAAATCCTGGCCGCCCTTGCCATGTGTAAGACCCCTTACGGAAAATGGGTAAAATACCTGCTGCCTCTCTTTGTTATGTGGTGGATCGTTGCTTTTATCTTCCTGATTTATGCGACGAAGATCGGATTCGGTCCATTCTGATACAGCAGTTAACTAAACAGCCAATACATATTAACATACCCCCTTGCGGGCCGGACTTAACTTGCCATTATGTCCGGTCCGCTTTTTTGTCCAGACGGATATCCGAGAGATCGGCAAATACATCCCTCGTTATATCAATGAAATCTTTCATATATTTAGGAAGGTACCTGTCCTTATGATAGGCCAGGACAAGCCGGTGCCTTACAGGCTCTCCGTTCAGCATGAGGGGGAAGGTATTGGCGTCCGGAGCTTTTTCCTCAAGAAGCGGGAGCCTCATCTGCGTACAGAAAAAAGCGCCGTAATCATAGGGATAAAGGGAAATTAAAAGCTCCGTAGTGCTGGATTCCAGAAACACCTTCGGCACGAATCCGGCATCCAGAAAACATTGGTCCACCATTTTGCGCAGACGCATCGGCGGCTTTGGCAGCAGGAAGGGAAAGTCCTTAAATTCCTTCAGCTTAACGCCGCCGGCGGACTGGCGTTTCACTGTGCCGCATTCCTCTCCCAGCTGCTTTACCATCAACGAGTCGGAGACAACGAGAAACAGATTGTCATCCAGCAGCGGAAGGATTTCGAGATGGGGATCCGCCGTATACTTGATGCCGATATAAAGATCCAGTTCTCCGTCAAACACCATCTGCTCCATCACTTCCGAGGAGGTATCCACTAGCTGGATCGATACGTAGGGCCACAGCTCATGGAAGCGGGGAAGAATGGACGGCAGGCAGATTTCGCCCCGGTAGGAAGGAATTCCAATTTTTAAGTTTCCTGCTCCCAGGAGGGAAATATCGCTGAGCCGGTTTTTTAAATCATTTTCTTCAGACAGGATCCTGCCGGCGGCCAGAAGAAGCTGCTCTCCGGCATAGGTGAGGGACAGCTTTGGTTTGCGGTAAAAAAGCTCCACGCCATAATATTGTTCCAGCCGCTGGATATGCTGGCTCAGATTCTGCTGAGTGATATAGAGTTTCTGGGCTGTGTTTGTCATATGCAGCTCTTTGGCCAGTTCCGTAAAATAATAGAGGCTTATCAGGTTCATGTACGGCACTCCTTTTCCAGATTCTTGTTAAGCTGCATTGAGCGGCAGCGTTTATCTCAGTATATCACTAAAACAGATACATAACAAAGAAATATTGTTAAAAACATAAAAATACCTTGTTTGAAATTGTTCTCTCTGCTGTGCTATGATTCAGATATAGAAAATAAGCGGTGAATAAAAGATGGAAACGGCCGTATGCCTCCGGGAGCCGGTAATCGCAAGGAGGCGTTAAAAGACCGTAAGAATTCAGGAATATTCATTTAACTGAAAAAGAAAGGTATGGTGGACAGTATGGCAGTTGGTAAGAGAATTTATTTGAAAAGGAAAATGCCGGATCACGAGGTGATGATGCAGTTTAAGGAGATTCCGGCTTCAAATGTGGCGGATGTAATGGAACGAAGCTGCGCGATGAACCCAAGAATCCGTCTGGTGAGCAGTCCGAAGGCGCAGATGATGGTCGGGCCGGCATTGACGATAAAAGCAAGAAGCGGAGATAATTTAGCGCTTCACGCTGCGATTGATATGGCCCAGGAAGGCGACGTACTGGTAGTTTCCAATGAGGGCGATAACACCAGGGCACTGATGGGAGAGATTATGATGGCCCTTCTCTACCATACGAAGAAGGCGGCAGGAATTATTCTGGACGGTCCGATCCGCGATATTGATGAGATCGGAAAATGGGATTTTCCTGTGTACGCTACGGGAACTACACCGGGCGGCCCATACAAAGAGGGACCGGGTGAGGTGAATGTGCCGATTTCCTGTGGTGAGATCAGCGTGAACCCGGGAGACATTATCCTGGCGGATCCGGACGGAATCATCGTAATTCCCAGAAAAGACGCGCCTCAGATTCTGGAGGATGCGAAAAAATTCCAGGCTGCGGACGAGACAAAGCTGGCTGCTGCAAAGAACGGTACATCCAAGCGTGAATGGGTGAAAAAATCTCTGGAAGCAAAAGGATTTGAATTTATCGATGACGCATACGAAGCATAAAGGAGAGTATTGAAATGAAGATAGGTTTTATCGGTTTCGGCGAAGCTGCATATAATATTTCCCTTGGACTGAAAGGGGAAGGCGTAACAGGAATTATTGCATACGATAAGATGGCCGGGGATCCTGTGATGGGACCGATGGTGGCAGGCCGCGCCGCGGAGGCGGAGGCAGCCCTTCTTGATACGGCGAAGGAAGTCGCTGAGCAGGCGGACGTAATTTTTGGGGCTGTACCTTCCTCTTTTGCCCTCGATGTCTGTGATGAGATTAAAGATGTGCTTTGCGAGGGGAAAATCTACGCCGACGTCAGCGCGTCGACACCTGCGGTGAAAGAAAAAATCTGGGAGGCCGTCAGGGATACGGGAGTCAAATTCGTTGATGCCGCGATGTTAGGTTCCCTTCCAAAAGACAAACACCAGGTTCCGATTACCGCCAGCGGAAACGGAGCCGATACACTGAAAGAAATGATGACGCCTTACGGCATGAAGATTACAACGGCCGGGGAAAAGGCAGGCGCGGCCTCGGCAATCAAGCTGGTGAGAAGTATTTATATGAAGGGAATTGCCTCCCTGATGATCGAGATGCTACAGGCGGCCGATGCCTATGACGTATCAGAGGAAGTCGTTTCTTCCATTGCGAAGTCCATGGATAACATCCCCTTTACCTCCCACCTCGACAGGCTCGTTACCGGAACGGCAATCCACTGCCACCGCCGGGCGGCTGAGCTGAAAGGCTCCATCGCCATGCTGGAGGAATGCGGCTTCAGCTCCGTCATGACGAAAGCGGCCAAGGAGAGAATGGAAGATATGGAACAGTTTGACTTTGCGGCACGCTATGTGGAGAAAAAGCCGGACGGATGGAACGAGATTATCCAGGTTATGAAGGAAGAAAAATAACACGGGGCGGCAGGCGTTCTGCCGTTCTGCCATGGCCAATCATTCCAGATGGCAAAGAAAAACGAAATAGAAGGCCTGATATCTGCCCCCACCAGATATCAGGCCTTCTATTTCGTTATGGCTCTTTTGTCTGTTATGATCAGTATCACCGGTCAGGCTTATCTACAGGTATCAGTTTTCCACCCCCCGGCTGCTTCTAATAAGCGCATATTTGTCTTGTTAATAAGCCTAAAAAAGTGTAAAATAAAGATAGTTACAGCAGGATTACAAAATACATAAGAGGGCTGCTGCCGAGGGGGATGATATGGCTGATACGTTAAAAAAAGTACTGACTGAATATGGTGTGGATATGAAAAAGACAATGGAAAGATTTGTGGGGGATGAGGATTTATATGCAGAATGTCTCACAAAATTTCTTTCTGACAGCAGCTGGCCTCTTTTAAAAAATGCATATGAACATAAGGAATACAAAGAAATGTTTGAATACGCCCACACGTTAAAGGGCGTCACAGGAAATTTGGGACTTACACCGCTGTATAATGCCGTCAGCGATATGGTAGGGGCATTAAGATTTGAACAGTATGAAAAAGTGGACGGACTCTATGAACTGGTGGAGGCGGAATTAAGTCGGCTTCTGAGGGTCCTGGGACAGTCAGGAGAAGAATGATATGACGGGGAATTTGAATGCTGCGCTGGTGCTTGTCAATAAATTGAACGAAGCATATTTTCTGCACAGGAATCTGGAAATCATACTGTCCTGTTTTTCTGCGGATGCCCATGTGGTAGGAGTCAGTACAGGCGAGGTTTCAAACGGACTGGAGCAGATACGTACGGCAGTGTCCAAAGGGCTGGCAACTGTGCCCTTTGTATCAGGAAGAGAGACAGAGGTCCTTATGCTGCGGGAACGGCGTAAGGACCTGGTTGAAGTTTCCGTGAAATATACGTTGCTGTCACAGCAGGGAGAGCCGGTTTTAGCTCCATTTATTGTTACGGCAAACTGTGAGGAGGAGAGTCATGGATGGAAAATCACATTGATTCATTCTTCCATGCCGGGGGATTATGTTGAGGCATTTTTCCTGGAAACGAAGCTGCAGAACGTAATTGATGCCATCCCCGGCGGGGTCGCGGTTTACAGGGTTTCAGATGTATTTGATATGCAGTATTTTTCCAAAGGAGTTCCGGAACTAACCGGTTATACGCCGGAGGAGTACAGACGGGTGATAAAGGACGAGCCTTCAGCAATGCCTTCCTCGGAAGACACACAGACGGCAATGCGGAAACTGCGTTATGCTGCGGAACATAATGCTTCCGCTGATTTCGAATTCCGTATGTACCACAGGAATGGGGATACGGTATGGGTCCGCATACAGGCAAAGGTCATAGGCTATGAGGATGGATACCCATTGCTGCACTGCGTGTACCATAACATAACTGCCCGTAAAAAAGCAGAGCTTGAACTGCTGAAGGCCCGGCAGGAGAATGACCGTCTCTTGGCGGAATATTCCGATTCGGTAAATAATTCCCCCGGCGGCCTGGTGACCATTGAGATTACCGGCGCGGGAATGCCCTATCCCATTTTTGTCAGCCAGGGATTTTTGAACATAACCAGGATGACCAGGGAACAGTTTTATCAGGTATATGTGGACAGCGCCTTTGACGGCCTCCATCCGGATGACATCCAACGTGTGATTGCCGCCTACCGTAAACTTCAAAAGCCCGGTGACCAGGTGGACGATACCTTCCGGCTTGTCTGCGGGGACGGGACCTATGTGTGGGTGCAGGCGAGGGCAACCCTGACTGAAAGGGAAGGCCGGAGAATTATATACATCGGTTATCTGGATGCCACTGACCGCATTGAGGCACAGAAGAAGCAGTACCTGCAGCAGCAGGCGCTGGAACAGGCCATAGACCACTCCAACCTTATGTTCTGGGAATATGACTGCGGCAGGCATACGGCCTTTTTCGGGAGGATCGCCCTATGACTGCGGCAGCCATACGGCTTATTCGGGACAAAAGGTACAGAGCCTTTTCGGCCTGGGGAAAATAGTGGATAATTTCCCGGAAACCTGGCTGAGGATGGGATATATTCATGAGGAGGATCAGAAGACCTACCGGAAGGCTTTTGCGGATATTGACAATGGCTCCCTCCAGGAGGAATTCAGCGCCAGGGCAAAGATTCCCGGCTCAGACAGATGGATATGGATGAATTTCCGCTGCAATGTTATCTGTGATGACACCGGCAGGGCGATCCGGACAATCTGCACGGCTGAGAATATTGACAGATATAAGGAGCTGGAACAGACGTTTTTTGAAGTCATGCGGCAGAACGGCGTGACCTCATGGAAATATGATATGGAACGGCAGGCTGTCCTTGAGGGGAATAAGGTGGTCAGCGCTTACGGCCTGCATGCGCATCAGATACAGGAAGGGCTGATAGAGGGAAAGCTGTTCCATCCGGAGGATGCCCCAAAAGCCCGGCTGCTGCTTCAGCATATAAGGGAAGGGGAACGGGAGGTTTCGGGAATATTCCGGGTATTTGATAAAAAAGCCGGGGAATATTCCTGGATCAGGCTGTCCTATACCGTATTGGTGGACGCTGACGGTATACGCAGGACAGCGTTGGGAAGCGCCATGGATATCAGCCGTGAAATACAGCACAGGCAAAAATTCGAAGAAATGCTTCTGCTGCACAAAAATAAGAAGAACCTGGACACTCTTCTCACCGGATACTGCAGCCTGAAAGAAAATATCATAAAGGGGCTGAACGATTTCTCGGGCCAGGATTTTGGACAACGCTACGGCTCTGTACGAGATGAATTTTTCACACGGTTTGCTGACGCTATTGTGGATGAAAAGGAACGGAGCCAATTTTTGGATACATATCTGGCGAAACCGCTGCTGGCTGATTTTGCAAAAGGAATCAGTAACCATAACAATATCTACTACTGCAAATTCAGGGATGAGGACGAAGGGCTTTATGTACAGGTAAATGTGGATACAATGCTGGCTCCCGACAAAAACGATGTAATAGGCTTTTTGACCGTGAGTGACATGTCCCAGCAGGTGATTGCCGAGAAAATCATAAACCGGGTTGTGGAACAGGAATTTGATTTTATTGCGTTGATTGACATAGCAAGCGGGAATATTGACAGGATCATTGACCGCATGGGGGAATATGATCATCCTGCCAGGGGAGAGAACTACGATATGCGGGTTGGAAACGGGCTGCTTACCTATGTGGTGGAGGAAGAGCGGGAAGCATGTTCCAATACCAACACGATACAGGGGATATTAAAAGGCCTGGGAGAAGCGGGCAATGATTATCAGACCGCATACTCTATCGTCAATCCGAAAACCGGGAAACGGGAACGGAAGCTGTGGACATTCTCCTATTTTGACGATACAAAGAAGAAAGTGATACTTACAAGGACTGATATGACCGCCACATATTTAAAGGAACAGGTACAGCAAAGGAATCTGTCGGAAGCCCTGGAATTTGCAAAAGCTGCCAATAAAGCGAAAAGCGATTTCCTGGCGGCCATGAGCCACGATATCAGAACGCCGATGAACGCAATCATAGGCATGACGGAGCTTGCCCTTTCCGATCTCTCGGACCGGGAGCAGATCCATGAAAGTTTCACGACAATTAAATCCTCTTCAGCGCACTTGATTTCCATAATTAATGATATTCTGGACATAAGCCGTATTGAGTCAGGCAAAGCGGAAATGCTGCAGGAACAGTTCAGCAGCCGTGAGGAGCATCAGAAGATTATAAAACGAATTGCCCCGCTGGCCGAGGCTAAAGGGCTAGTCTTCACACATTCTCTGGATATACGGCATGACTGCTGTATCGGAGATGTGGCAAGGCTTAACAGGGTCGTGGATAACCTTTTGAGCAACGCCATTAAATTCACGCCGGAGGGCGGCAGGGTAGATTATTCTTTCGCGGAACTGCCTTGCTGCAGGCCTGATCACATATTGTGCAGGATAACCGTAACCGACACCGGAATCGGCATGGATGAGCATACAAGGGCATGCCTGTTTGAACCGTTTTTCCGGCACCTGGACTCTGCGGCAGGCAATGTGGAGGGAACAGGCCTGGGAATGTCAATTGTCAAAAGCACAGTGGAATTAAGCGGCGGCAGCATTGAAGTGGAAAGCGAACCGGGCAGGGGCAGTAAATTTATCGTGAAAATACCAATCCGTCTGGCAGGTGAGCAGGAGGTTCCCAAAAAAGAGCCGCCGAAACCGGAGATACAGAATCTTTCCGGCATCACGATTCTTTTAGTTGAGGACCATCCCATTAACCAGAAGGTCGCAAAGAAGATGCTGGAAAAAGCCGGCGCCAGAGTTGTCGTGGCAGAGAATGGAAAGATAGGCTGGGAAGTCTTTGCAGAGAGCAGCGAGAATGAATATGATGTCATTTTGATGGATATTCAGATGCCGGTAATGGACGGTTACGAAGCCGCAAAGGCGATACGGGAGAGCAGGCATCCTCAGGCAAAGACGATTCCAATCATAGCCATGACGGCCAACGCCTTTGTGCAGGATGTTAAGAAGTCCCTGGATATCAGTATGGACGCCCATCTGTCTAAGCCGATTGAGCCGCAGAAATTATTTGAGACCTTATTCCGGTATGTTTCAAAATAGTATAGCCGGAGAAATTCTCTTATGACGAACAAATCAACAGACATGACAGGGTAAAAAGAGATAGGACACCCATGAAAGGCAGAGGAATTCATCCTCTGCCTTTCATGCTGCCGGAACCTTTTTGAAGACAGTGACCTATGTGCGTATCGGCTGACCGCAAACCCGCGGATTTGAATAAAGAGATAAAGAGCGTATTAAGATTTCAGCCACGGCATTAAGACGATAGTAAATTCCTGCCGGGATGATTGATATTCACGATTTCTGAGATTATAATTTTGGAAAAGACTTTGTGAAAATGGAAATATAAATCAGCGTTCAGCAGTTGAAATGTAAGGCGGGATCTTATATGTGGAATAGAAGAAAAACTGTAATTATTGCGGGGTGCAGCCGGTTTGGCGCAAGTCTGGCCGGAGAGGTGTCTGAGCATGGCAATAATGTAATTGTAGTGGAAAAAGACGGAGGCGCTTTCCGTAAGCTGCCGCGCCACTTACATGGTTGCCGGCTTTATTGAGCAGATGTCGGTGGTGGAAAATTTAGTTAATTGTCTGCCGTTAGACCAGGGGAATCTCGTAATTAATGAATTGATGATTGGAAAAAACAGTCCTGTTGCAGGGAAAAAACTGTATGAAATCGAGCTGGGGGATGGCGTGATTATCTGCTGTATTGTCAGAAGCTCGCAGATCATCGTTCCCAAGGGACAGACCGCCATACAGGTTAATGATAAAATACTGGTGCTGTCGACTCCGGAAACTCAGAATGAGGCAATCCTGCAAATTATGGGAAGGGAGCCTTTATAATGGATGAGAACAGGAACGAGGTAGGCGGCGGGCAGTTGATTGCAGGGTATCTCGGAATCATACTGATGCTGATCGGCGGTATCATACTTCTTCCCATCATGCTGCTTGCGGTTTATCCGGAGGAATCTGTGTATGCCAGCTGCTTTACGATACCGGGCGTTACGGCAATACTGGCAGGTTATGTTATGTCTCTGTTTATCCGCGGCCGCGATAAGCGGAGGCTTATTGGACATCAGGATGCGCTGATCGTAGTGTTTTCCTGGCTGCTGGCAATTCTTTTTTGTTCTGTTCCCTTTATGCTGACGGGAAAGTATAATTTTACGCAGTCTGTTTTTGAGTGTACGAGCGGATGGAGCACTACGGGGCTTTCCGTGGTCAATGTCGAGGACTGTCCGAAAATTTTTTTGCTGTTCCGCAGCATAATGCTCTTTTTTGGCGGAGTGGGTCTGGTTCTTGTGATGATTTCGGTTCTGTCGGACCGGCACGGAATGAGGCTCTATTGTGCGGAAGGACATACGGACCGGCTTGTGCCGAACCTGGTAAAGTCGGCAAGGATGATAATCGTTATCTATACGGGATATATTATTTCCGGAACCTTACTTTACATATATTTTGGAATGAACTGGTTTGACGCGCTGAATCACTCCATTGCGGCCTTATCCACCGGAGGCTTTTCTACAAAAGCCGAAAGCATCGGCTATTATGGGAGCTTTGGAATTGAAGCAGTAACAATCGTGCTGATGCTGCTCGGAAGCACCAATTTTTTAGCGCATCTTTATCTGATCCGGGGTGGGGGAAAGAATTTTTTCAGATACTGTGAAGTAAAGTTTCAACTCATTCTTTGTGCCCTTGCCGCCCCTGTACTATCGGCCTTTTTGATTTATGGAGGGCTGGAGGGCCATGTGGGACAGGGCTTTCGGGACGGTCTGTTCCAGGTAGTGACGGCATTGACAACGACCGGGTTCCAGACAGTGCCCTCATTTGCCGTCTGGAGCAGTCCTCTTATCATGGTGATGACACTGCTGATGCTGATTGGCGGAGGCACGGGCTCTACGGCAGGGGGGATCAAACAAATCCGTGTCTGTATAATGCTGAAAAGCCTCTGCTGGAGTATCCGATCTAAGATCAGCCAGAAACGGCTGATTCATGCAGACGGAATCTACAGAATCAGCGGATATGAATATTTGAAAGCAGAGGAACGGCTGGAAGCTTCCGATTTTATTTTATTATATCTGGGAGTATTTGCGGCCGGAACTTTTATACTCTGCGCCTGTGGGTTCGGAATCGGGGATTCCATGTTCGAATTTGCCTCAGCTCTTGGAACGGTGGGGCTGTCGGTGGGGATTACCGGTTATGACGCAAGTCCGGTGGTGCTTTGGACTGAGACGGTTGGAATGTTAGCCGGGCGCCTTGAAATTTATGTGATATTTGTTGCGGCTGTCCAGTTCGGACGGGAAATAAAGGACGGTTATAAAAAGACTGAAGGGAGATAGGAAGATGGCATCTGAGCAGAGGGGAGAAACGGACTCTCTACCGAAAAAAATAGTGAAAATGACAGTCATATACATCCTGGCAACACTGCTGGCACTGGGACTGTGGACGATACGTGTAAGAGCTGAAAACATTATTATGGTTTACCTGATAAGCGTAATCATTCTGATGATAGAGATACACCAGTTTCTGTGGGGAGGCATCTATACCGTAATCTGCATCCTCTCTTTTAACTTTTTCTTCACTGCGCCGCGCTATACGCTGCGGGTCAATGATCCGAATTATATTGTGACGATGGTAATTTTCCTGATAGTCTCGGTGATAACCGGACTATTGGTTTCCAAGCTGAGGGAGCAGGTTGAAGTGTCGCAGCGCAATGAGAACCGGATGAAGGCATTGTTCGAAATCAGCTGCGGTTATTTGAAACTGTCGGGCCTTGATAATATTGTGTATTACGTTCTCAAGAGCCTGTTCCAGGCGGCTGGCGAACGGTGTGTCGTATACCTTGCCAAAAGTCCCGGTGAACTGGGACAGCCATATTTTATCAAGAGCCATTTTGATGAAAATATGGTGGATAATAATACGCCTGCGGTCTGGTGCTTTATTAACAATACGGTATGCGGAGCCGGAACAGGTTTTTTCTCCGATTCCAGGTGGGTCTATATGCCGGTAAAGAACAGGGAATCCTGTATCGGAGTAATCGGGATTTATACGGACGGAAAAGAAGTTGACAGCAATCATATGGTTTTTGTCAATACGGTTATGTCTGAAATGGTCATGGCGGTTGAAAAAGAGAATATCGAGCTGGAACGGTCAAGAGTGGAACTGGAAGGACAGAGGGGAAAATTTCTCGATGCATTAAATCATTCCCTGCAATGTAATTTCATCCGGCCTTTTACTTCGAATATGGAGGAATTTAAAAATGTGATTGCCGGATGCCGGGAGGAAGACAGGCAGAGGAAGCGTCTCTCAGAGCTGTATCTGAGATTCAGAACCCTCTATAACCGGACAGTAAATACAATCCAAATGTATAACATCGAATTTGGGGAAGTATATGCCGAAAGGGAGAAAACAGATTTTCAGAAGCTTGTGGATGAAGCGCTGGCCTGCTATGAAGAATGTGCCGGGGAGAGAATTGTCTGGCTGAGAAGGCCGGATGGAGAATTGCCTGTCAGGGTGGATGCCGGGCAGATGAAACAGGTAATTTCAAATATTCTAAATAATGCGCTTGTTTATACCCCTGAAAACACGAAAATTTACATAAGCCTGACGAAAGAGCAGGGGAAGGGAAAGCTTGAAATATCCGACAGAGGAAGCGGGATTACACCGCAGTTATTGCAAAAAAGCATGAGTGACGAAGAAAAACAGGAGAATATACTCGGCTGCGGACTGATTGCGGCAAGTGAAATCGTGGAAGCAAACGGAGGAAGAATGATAATCCGAAGCAGTCAGTATGGAGGCACCCTGTTCATGATTTCATTAGAGGAGGCAGAACCTGATTAAGAAGGGGGCTGCCCCCTTTTTTTGTTGGTGGCGGTGATGTGGAACAAAATATGCTCCGCGGAGTATGCTCTGCGCCGGCAGGGAATTATGCCGCCGAAGCGCCCCGCCGCAGGCGGAGAATCACGCTCGCGGGCTTCTTTCTCTTTCTTTATGGAAACTTTAGCAGGGCAGTCTTCTGCTAACACGTTTTTTATAGTATGAATGCTACAATAAAGACTCATAAAGGAGAGGAGGAAACCTTATGATTGAGTTTGAACATGTGTACAAATCATATTCAGATACTAAGGCGGTGCTGACTGACGTGTCTTTGAAGATAGAGACAGGGGAACTGTTTACCCTGATAGGTTCAAGCGGATGCGGAAAAACGACGCTGCTGAAAACAATTAACAAGCTGAATACCTTTGAACAGGGGGAACTAAGGATCGATGGAAGGCGGGTGCAGGATATCGGAACTGCCGAGCTGTCCGGGCTGATAGGATATGTGGTACAGGAGGGAGGGCTGTTTCCGCATCTGACGGTAGGTGAAAATATTGCCCTGATTATGAAGAGCAGCCATATACCTGCGGAAAAGATAAGAGAGAGGGTATGGGAGCTTCTGGAGCTGGTGAATCTTGAGCCCGAGATTTATAGGAACAAATATCCGGCTCAGCTATCGGGAGGACAGAGACAGAGAGTGGGCGTGGCCAGGGCCTTTGCCATGGATCCCGGCATCATACTCATGGATGAGCCATTTTCCGCCCTGGATCCGTTGACCAGGAGCGAATTGCAGGATGAGGTGGTAAGGCTGCAGAAAAAATATAAAAAGACGGTGGTTTTCGTTACCCATGATATGGATGAGGCGATCAAGATAGCCACGCGAATCTGTTTTCTTTATAATGGCCGCGTGATCCAGTGCGATACGCCGGAAAATATCCTGAAAAATCCGTCAAATGATTACATACGGAATTTTATCGGAGAAAACAGGCTGTGGCATAATCCCGAATTTATCCGGGTAAAAGATATAATGAGGAAACGTCCATTCACAATTTCGAGGGAACGGACGATTCTCCAGGCCATGCAGATTATGAGACAGAACAATATAGACAGTTTATTGGTAACAGGGGAAAAGAACCGGTTCCTGGGGATGATCTGGATGGATTCCCTCAAGAACGTAACGGACTACGATAAAAGCGTCAGCAATTATATCTCTGATGATTATCTGAGCGTCAGAGAGGAGGACAGTTTCCGTAATGTGTTGTCGATGCTGAAGATAAGGAATTACGGGCACCATTTCGGCATCATACCGGTTCTCGGGGAAGGACGTGAGATCAGGGGTTATTTAACAAAGAGCAGTCTGCTGGCAGTACTGAGCAGACAGTTTATCCCGGAACAGTCAGAGCTGGAAGGAGGCGCGGCATCATGAACAGTTTTATAGAATTATTTTGGTCTAAAAAAGAAGAACTGTGGATACTTTTTTTGCAGCATATCAATATGACGACGATTGCAGTCCTGATCTCACTGGCAGTCGGTGTGCCGGTGGGAATACTAATCACAAGAAATAAGACGGCGGCCGGAGCGGCTTTAACTATTGCGAATCTGATGCAGTCCATTCCCTGCCTGGCTCTGCTGGCGATTTCCGTAATCTTCATTGGAATCGGTACCAAACCGGCAATAATGATGGTCTTTGTATATGCGTTTCTCCCTATCCTGAAAAATACATATACGGGCATTATGAGTGTGGAACCGAAAAATATTGAAGTGGCCAGGGGAATCGGTCTTTCCAGATGGAAATGCCTGTTTGAGATAGAGATACCTATCGCAGCTCCGTTTATTATGTCAGGCATTCGAATTGCGGCGGTGGCGGCGGTGGGGACCATGACGATTGCAGCATTTGCAGGGGCAAAAGGTTTGGGGTGGTTCATCAATCTGGGGCTGAATTCGTTAAATTACCAGCTGATACTGCTGGGAGCGATTCCGGTATCCGCCCTGGCTCTGCTGGTTGATTTTATTTTCGGACGCCTGGAACGGGCCATAACCAGCGAGGGGCTCCTGGCTCCGGAACAGATTAAAAACAAGTCGGAGAGGGAAAAGAAGAGGGAGAAGGCAGCAGCCTTCTTACTGTGTGGAATGATTATCCTGGTATCAGCGCTCTACTATACGGCAGCCTGATACGCTCCGGCGGCAGTAATAATGTGACTATAAGTAATAAAGTAATGCTATACAGGAGGAAAATTAATGAGAACAAAAAGTATATGGTGCCTGGCGGCGGCAGCGGCCGTTTTGTCACTCAGCGCCTGCAAAGCAGAAGAAAAAAAGGCGATAACCATCGGAGCCAGCAATTTTACCGAGGTGAATATTCTTGGTAATATTTACAGGGAGCTGATCGAAGCTGACACGGATATTGAGGTTAAAACATCATTTGGACTGAATGGCGCGTCCTTTTGTTTTGCCGCCCTGGAAAAAGGCGACATTGACATGTTTGTCGAATATACCGGAACAGCACTCTCAAATCTGCTGGGACAGCCGATGGACTCAGACCCGGAGCGCGTATATGAGACGGTTTCCGCACAGATGATGTCGGAGCATAATATCCACACGTCCAAGCCTCTGGGATTCAATAACACTTATGTGATGAGCGTTAAGCCGGAAACAGCAGAGGCTTACGGGCTTGAAACGCTGTCGGATCTAATCGGAAAGTCGGAGGAACTCCGGCTTGGCTGCACCGTGGAATTTGTGGACAGGGACGACTGCCTTCCCCTTCTGGAATCAGAGTACGGTGTGAAATTCAAGGAAGTCAGCGGATTGGACGCAAGTGTCCGCTACACGGCCATTGACAGCGGAAAGGTCGATGTTGTGGATGCATTTTCTACAGACGCGCTGCTTTACAAGCTGGGCCTGACGGTCCTTCCGGATGACATTGGATTTTTCCCTCCCTATTATGCGTGCAACTTTGTAAGGCAGGAGACGCTTGACAAATATCCGGAGCTGGAACAGGTGCTCTCAAAGCTGGATGGCCGGATCGATGAAAAAACGATGGCGGATATGAACAGCAAGGTGGACGTTGAAGGGAAAAGCGCTGAGGAAGTTGCCCATCAGTTCCTTGAGGAGAACGGCCTGCTGGGAAGATAGTTTTTTGCCGGGACTGAAGACTGCCCCCTCACCACACCGGCCCAGGTCCGTTCCGGACGCGTCCTTCTCCATCAAAACATTTTTACATTCCGCCGGTTCCGTGATAAACTGTCAGGAGAGAATATTTTTAGAACTGATAAGGGAGAGCAGGACAGATGAAGAAACTGGCAGTCGGCATTCTTGCCCATGTGGATGCGGGAAAAACTACATTATCGGAGGCTATGCTCTATACGGGCGGAGCTGTGCGGAAGCTGGGCAGGGTTGACAAAGGCGATGCTTTTCTGGATACCTATGAATTGGAGAAGAAGCGGGGAATTACCATCTTTTCCAAGCAGGCAATACTTGAATGGAACGGAATGCAGGTCACACTTTTAGATACTCCCGGCCATGTGGATTTTTCGGCTGAGATGGAGCGTACACTGCAGGTGCTGGATTATGCGGTTCTTGTAATCAGCGGCACGGACGGCGTGCAGGGACATACGCAGACATTGTGGCGGCTTCTTGCCAGATATAAGATACCCGCCTTCCTGTTTGTCAATAAGATGGATTTGGAAGGAGAGAGGAAAGAGGCCATACTGGAAGAATTGACTAGGAAACTGGACGGAAATATTGTGGATTTCGGGGAACAGGGGACGGAAGGTTTTTATGAGAATCTGGCCATGTGCGGCGAGGCGGCCCTGGATCAGTTCCTTGAGAACGGAATGATTCACAGGGACGATGTGACAAAGATGATTCTGACAAGGCAGGTATTCCCCTGCTTTTTCGGATCGGCGCTGAAGCTTGACGGGATCGAAGCCTTTATGCAGGGGATGGAGGACTATATGTCCATGCCGGATTATCCGTCTGAATTTGGTGCGAAGGTGTTTAAAATCGCAAGAGATAACCAGGGGAACAGGCTGACCTATATGAAGATTACCGGCGGGAGCCTGAAGGTCAGGGAACTGATAGGAGAGGAAAAGGTCAATCAAATCAGAATCTATTCCGGTGAGAAGTTTGAAGCCGTTCAGGAGGCAAATGCAGGGACGGTCTGTGCGGTGACAGGGCCGTCCGGGACGGTTCCCGGCAAGGGCATCGGCATTGAGGAGGCAGGAGCCATGCCGGTTCTCGAACCGGTGCTTACCTACCGGATACAACTGCCGGAGGAGGCAGATGCCGCAGTAATGCTGCCGAAGCTGGCACAGCTTGAGGAGGAGGAACCACAGCTCCACATTACCTGGCAGGAGGAAGCAAAAGAAATCCATGCGCAGATCATGGGCGAGATTCAGATGGAAATTTTAAAGAGTCTGGTGAGGGAACGCTTCGGAATCAACATCGAGTTCGGCGGAAGGAGTATCGTTTATAAGGAGACAATTCAGAATACGGTGGAGGGGGTGGGCCATTTTGAACCTCTCCGCCACTATGCGGAGGTCCATCTTCTGATGGAACCGGCCGAAGCCGGGAGCGGCCTTTCATTTTCAACGGAATGCAGTGAGGATGTACTGGATCGGAACTGGCAGAGGCTTATTCTGACTCATCTGGAGGAGAGAGAGCATAAGGGAGTCTTAACCGGGTCAGCTATTACGGATATGAAGATTACGCTGATGTCGGGCCGCGCCCATCTGAAACATACGGAGGGCGGCGATTTCAGACAGGCGGTGTACCGGGCGGTGCGTCAGGGACTGATGCAGGCAGACTCAGTATTGCTTGAGCCTGTCTACGGATTCCGCCTGGAGGTGCCGGAACGGATGCTGGGCCGTGCGATGACGGATGTGGAACGGATGCACGGACAGTTTGAACCTCCGGTGATGGAAGGAGAGTATGCAGTCCTGTCAGGCAGCGTTCCGGTGGCCTGCATGGACGGGTACCAGCAGGAGATGACGGCTTATACCGGAGGTCTGGGACGTCTGGCCTGTACACTGAAGGGATATGCCCCCTGCCATAACGCAGACGAGGTAATTGAAGCCTCCGGGTACGATGCGGACAGCGACACGGAAAATCCGTCAGGCTCCGTATTCTGCGCCCATGGGGCCGGTTTTGTCGTGAGCTGGGATGATGTGCCTGATTATATGCACCTGGAGAGCTGTCTGCCTCCGGAGATATCAGAAGGCAATGACGGTGAGGACGGGAGCGGTACAGCGGGGCGAAACGGAAGGAAAAAGAGAAGGAAAGACGAAGGCCATGAGGAAATCTGGCTCGGTACAGATGAGATAGACGAGATTCTTGCGCGCACCTATCATGCAAATAAACGAGATAAGACGGGAGCACAGAAACGCCGTTGGGGCAGTAAGAGTAAAACACCGTCAGGAACTTATACGGCAGGCCGCCTCTCCGGAGGCAGAGGAACGGGAGCCACGGCTGCCCGGCCCGCCAAAAAGGAAGAAAAACGGGAACAGTATCTGCTTATAGACGGCTATAACATCATATTTGCCTGGGAAGGGCTCCGGGAATTGGCCGAACGGAATATAGACAGCGCCAGGGGAAAGCTGCTGGATATCCTTTGTAATTACCAGGGAGCTAAAAAATGCCAGGTGATTGCGGTGTTTGACGCTTACCGGGTGCAGGGGCATAAGACGGAGTTCCTGGACTATCACAATATTCATGTGGTCTATACGAAGGAAGCCGAGACTGCGGACCAGTATATTGAAAAATTTGCCCATGATAATGCATCAAAATACGATGTAACAGTGGCTACTTCAGACCGCCTGGAACAGATTATCATCCGGGGGCAGGGCTGCCGTTTGATTTCGGCCAGGGAATTTTGGGAGGAGACAGAACGGACAAATGAAGAAATCCGCCTGGAATTCGAGGATAAAAAACCTGCTGAAAAACAGTATATGGGCGAGTTTATCCCGGACGAGATAAAAAGAAACATGGAAGACTGACGGCCTGCGTTCTTCTTCGGAGAGAGGCTTTTAAGTTTTAGGAGAGAGATTTACCTCTCTTATGTTAAGCAGCAAAAAGAGGCTGTCACACTGCGAGTTAAAAACTTGGGTGTGACAGCCCCTTTTCTTGAAGGCGGCGACGTGTACGCGGCCTTTTTTCCATAATTGATAAAAATGTTACAGTTCAGCCTTCGGCTAAACCGTAACAAATGATGCACAGAAACGGCAAAAAAACGCCGCGCTTCGCGCCGCACAACTCGGGATTTTCGCAAAAAACAACGAAAACACCTCGCGGAATACATCATGGCTGAACTGTTACATAAAAATCTATCAGCCGACCGGATATTTCTTGTGAATTTCTGTTAAAACTGTAAGGATAGGTAATACTGATCAAAAGAGATATTTTAATGCAGTTTGGCTGAAATCCGGCATATGACAGATGGGCGGGCCGAAGTGCTTGGAGGCATTATGGAAGATAGAAAAAACAGTTCAAATAGATATGATAATGAACGTCCGATCCCAAAAAGGAGAGGAAGAAAACCAGACAAGGCGAAAGGCAGCCGCAGGAAAAAGTCATCCGTGTGGAAAGTGATACTGGCGTCCCTTATACTCTGTCTTCTCGCCGCTGCCGGTACCGGAGCCTATATCCTGAAAGGCATCATTGACCAGGCGCCTGATATAACGGCGCTTAGCCTGCGTCCGGAGGGATTTGCCACTACAATTTACGACAGCTCCGGCAATGAAACAGAGAGACTGGTGATGGAGGGTACGAACCGGGAGGAGGCCTCCTATGAAGAATTTCCGGAAGACCTGGTCAACGCATTTATTGCCATCGAGGATGAACGGTTCTGGACAAATAAGGGAATTGATATCAGGGCGATTTTAAGAGCCGTAAAGGGCGTTCTGACCCGGAATTCCTCTGCCGGAGGCGGCAGTACCATAACCCAGCAGCTCATCAAAAATGCGGTGTTCCAGGGCGGCATGGAGACATCGTTTAAGGACAGGCTGGAGCGGAAAATCCAGGAACAGTATCTGGCGGTCCGGCTCAATCAAATGGTGGATAAAAAGACCATCATGACCAACTATCTGAATACCATTAACCTGGGGTCCAATACCCTGGGGGTGAAAGTGGCAGCCAGAAGGTATTTTGACAAAGACGTATCGGACCTGACGCTGTCGGAGTGCGCCGTACTGGCCGGAATCACGAAAAACCCGTCAAAACTGAACCCGCTGACCGGAGCCGGAGAAAATGAAAAGCGGCGGAAAATCATTCTCGGAAAAATGCAGGAGCAGGGAATGATTACGGAGGAAGAGAAGGAGGAGGCCCTGGCCGATGACGTCTATGACAGAATCCAGAATGTGGATGTGACGGCCAGGGCATCGGCCACGCCGTACAGCTATTTTACCGATGAAGTCATTGAGCAGGTGACGGAAGCCCTGATGGATCGTCTGGGATATTCCGAGGCCATAGCGCGGAAAATGTTATATGGCGGCGGTCTTTCTATTTATACGACACAGGATGCACGCATACAGGCGATAGTAGATGAGGAAATCAATAATCCTGAAAATTACAAGGCTGCATACCTGTCGGCGGACTACCGCTTATCCATCCGCCATGCGGACGGCAGTATGAGTCATTATTCAGAGCAGGATATCCGGAAATACCACAACGAGGAGCTGAAAGACAATTATAACGGCCTATATGCAAATGCGGAAGAAGTACAGGCCGATGTGGACCGTTTCAAAGCGAAGTATATTGCGCAAGGGGATGAGATAGCCGGGGAGAGCTTACAGACGGTGATACAGCCGCAGGTGTCTTTTGTGCTGATGGATCAGCGGACCGGTGAGGTGAAGGCGATCAGCGGAGGGCGCGGAGAAAAGACGGCCAGCAGAACTTTGAACCGCGCGACCAATACCCTGCGCCAGCCTGGGTCTACATTTAAGGTGATAGCCTCCTTTGCACCGGCTCTGGACAGCATGGGAGCGACGCTTGCCACAACGTACTATGATGCCCCCTATTCCGTGGGAAAAAAGTCCTTTCGGAACTGGTACAGCAAGTTTTTGGGATATTCCAATATCAGGGAAGGTATTGTGTATTCCATGAATATCGTGGCGGTCCGATGCATGATGGAGACGATTTCACCGGAACTGGGCGTTCAGTACGCCGAAAAAATGGGAATCACAACCATGTCGGATAAAGATTACAATGCGTCCACAGCCCTTGGCGGAATCACGTCCGGGGTGTCTAATCTGGAGCTGACCGGCGCCTATGCCGCCATCGCGGCGGGGGGAGTGTATACAAAACCCGTCTTTTTTACGAAAATTGTGGATCATGACGGCAAGGTTCTGATTGAGAACGTACCGGAACGCCATCAGGCCCTGAAACCGCAGACGGCTTTTCTGCTGACCGACGCCCTGAGGGAAGCCGTATCCGGCGGAGCAAAGTTTGCATCTGTCAAGGTGAGTCCAACCGGCGGGCGGGCCAGGGTGCCCGGCATGACGACGGCGGGAAAAAGCGGGACTACGACGGCCAGTAAGGATTTGTGGTTTACAGGCTTTACCCCCTATTACACAGCAGGTATCTGGAGTGGGAACGACGCAAGCCAGCCGATCAGCGGAGGAAGCTCCTATCACAAGGATATATGGAAGAAAATCATGGAGCGCGTCCATGAGGGACTGCCCGATCCGGGGTTTCCCGTACCGGACGGCATAGTAAAAGTACAGATTTGCCGCAAATCGGGTAAACTCGCGATACCGGGCGTATGTACGAACGAGCCGAGGGGAAATGCCGTATACACGGAATATTTTGAAGCAGGCACGGAGCCGACCCTGCTCTGCGACCGGCATGTCAAAACAGAAATCTGTACGGAATCAGGACAGGCTGCAACAGAATTTTGTCCGGAGACCGCTGAAGGCGTATTCCTTGTCGTTCCGTTTGGAGAGGGAGCAACGGATGACTCCCAGTATACCCTGCCGCCCCGGTGCGGACTGCATGGTGATTTAAGCTCCGTTATTCTTCCCCCAGGGACAGAGGGAGGAGAACAGAAGGAGACGGAAGGCTCAGTAGAGCGTGAATCGACTTCCTGGTGGGAGAGCTGGCCGACACAGCCGCAGCCCAGCAGACCGTCATGGGAGACGAAACCGACACAGGAGAGCAAGCCGCCGTGGGAGCCAAAA
>OBWY01000353.1_pt1 | contig 40064 bp, 36 predicted proteins | sample 1538081 | NCBI WGS metagenome assembly OBWY01 (sample SAMEA2580089, study PRJEB22360) | human gut metagenome | biome: human gut; feature: human-associated habitat; material: faeces | place: Denmark | collected 2008/2010
TGAGCCAATTCATCTCATGACTGAAGTCACAAGCATTCTTGGCTCAATTTGTAAAATGCCAATCTTTCGTACCAGATTAGACTACGCCTGATATCCGGCTACAATAGATACATGAGGAAGATGTCTCCGCGGAATCATCCCCTTAAAATACTGCGATAAGAAGAGTGGTTCTGACAAAAAATGTATTACAAAAAATATATTTTTTTGGGAGGGAATGGTGGAAAATGATATGTTCAAGTGCTACAATAGTAATATCTGAAAATGAAAAAGAAAGAAGGAAAACACAATGAAGAAAAAGCTGATATCTGTATTGTTAGGGATCACTCTTGTGGTTTCTAACTGTGCCTATGTTGGTGCCGTGGACATAGGAGATTCTGCTATGGAAGCAACAGATTTTTCAGATGAACCTCAGGAGGATGGATTATTTTCAGACGGATCAGAGGAAGTACCAGAAGTCGAAGAAGAAGAGACAGTACATCCTGCTGCCGTGACGGAAAAGGTGAAAGTTGGGATTAAAGGCTCTTATCTGGCTGCATCCCAGGCAGTTCTTGAACGGATCAATCAGATCCGTCGGGAGGCATATGAGGAGGGAGTGCAGGATCCGCGGGATCCATCCAGAAATCTTACCATGGCTGATTATGTGCCCTTAAAGTGGTCATCCGATCTGGAGTATATTGCAAGGATACGTTCCGCGGAGGCATCTGTCCGCAGAGACCATATTCGTCCTTGTAATATGTGGCCGCAAAGTATCTGGGCACCGGGTGGAACTACGTCATATGCAGAAAATCTGGCGTGGAACAGTGCAAATGATATGCTCTATGGAATCAACCAATGGTATGGAGAAAAAAATGACTGGGTCAATCAGACTGGCAGGACAACGGGTCATTACGAGTCTTTGATCACTCCGGAGTATCAATATATCGCAGTTTCTTCTTTCCTTAATGATGAAACAGGAAGGAATACCACCTCTGCGGAGTTCTGCATGGATGGGGGAATGGGAAGTAAAGATGAATCCATGAGCAGCGATTCCGGTACAACAGTTCAGACCATAGATGTGGACAAGACACAGATCTCCGCGGAGATCGTACTTTCGGACACTTCTTTGGAAGTGGGAAAGACGGCAAATGCTACGTTTAAATTAATATACAAAAAAAGCAATTCAACATGCTATCCGGTTGACAGTGTCCAGTGGCTTTCTGCGGATGACAGCATAGTCTCCGTAGACCAGAATGGTAAATTGACTGCAAAAAAGGCGGGGACTACGACGATTACGCTGAAGGTCGGAGATATCTCGGCGCAGAAGGATGTTACAGTCAAGGTTGTACAGCCTACTACAGCTCCGAAACCTACGTCCACGCCGAAGCCCACTGCAACGCCAAAACCGACAGCAACACCGAAGCCGACAGCAACACCGAAGCCGACAGCCACACCAAAGCCTACAGCAACACCAAAGCCTACTGCAACGCCAAAACCAACGGCCACACCAAAGCCTACAGCAACACCAAAGCCTACTGCAACGCCAAAACCAACGGCCACACCAAAGCCTACAGCAACACCAAAGCCTACTGCAACGCCAAAACCAACGGCCACACCAAAGCCTACAGCAACACCGAAACCAACGGCAACGCCGAAACCGACGGCGACGCCAAAGCCTACCTCAACCCCGAAACCATCAACAGAAAAGAAAGGGACATGCGGAGAGTATTTGGATTGGGATTTTGGAAATGGCGTTCTGACAATATCTGGCAGTGGAGAAATGTATGACTTTACTAAGATTTTTGACAGCGAAACTGGTAAAGTAACAATAGAGCATCCGAATCCATGGGAAGATTTTTCATGGGAAATCAAAGAGATAAATGTGAAAGATGGAGTGACCAGTGTTGGATTTGCAGCGTTTGCTGACTTTAAAAATTTAAACAGGGTAACTCTGGGAAATTCCGTAAAAATAATAGGATGTGATGCATTTGCTAATGACTCAAGACTTACTGAGTTTACAGCGGGTAGTTCTTTGGAAGAAATCTATGCAGATGCTTTTTATGGAGTTTCTCTTAAAGAATTGATTCTTCCATCTACCATAAAAGCAATTGCTGATTTTGCTTTAATTAAAATGCCAAAATTGGAAAAAATAAAAATGACAGATAATACTGGAGTTTATCAAACAATAGATGGGATTCTTTACAAAAAAGGGAATAGTGGTTATGAGCTCGTAACATATCCGTCAGGTCGTATTGGAGAATATGAAATTCCGGACTATGTAACTAAGATTGATACAAAGGCTATTAGTGAAAGCCAAATTACAAGGATAGTAATACCAAGTACGGTAAAAGAAATTGAAAGCCATTCCTTTTCTAATAACTATAAGTTAAAAACAGTCGTGATTGAAAAAGGTATTACTACAATTCCAGAGTGGTGTTTTGCCATGTGTAAGTCCCTTGCATCTGTAACTATTCCGGAAGGTGTAGAGACTATCGGAGAATATGCTTTCAGATATGCAGACTCTCTTAAAAGTGTGACTCTTCCGTCCACTGTAAAAAGCGTTTCAGATTCCAGTTTTAATCCAGGGATAACAATTATAAGAACAACACCAAAACCGACGGCAACGCCGAAGCCCACGGCCACACCGAAGCCCACTGCAACGCCAAAGCCGACAGATACACCGAAGCCCACTGCAACGCCAAAGCCGACAGATACACCGAAGCCTACTGCAACGCCAAAGCCGACAGATACACCGAAGCCTACGGATACGCCGAACCCGATAGGACCTACAAAGGCCCCGGAACCTACACAGGCTCCTGTGAAAAAGCCAAAAAATACTACAAGTCTCAAAACAAAATCAGGAAGAAAGAAGACGCTTGTTGTATCCTGGAAGCCGTCGAAGTCCGTAAGTGGATATCAGGTGCAGTACAGTCTGAAGAAAAATATGAAAAAGCCAAAGACAACGACAGCTGGCAAAAAAGCAACGGAGATCACATTTAAAAATCTCCGCAGCAATAAGAACTATTACATCCGTATCCGTACATATAAAACAGTTAACGGAAAACGGTATTACTCTGAATGGAGTAAGATTAAAAAAGTAAAAGTGAAATAAGCTTTCCCCTGCCAGCCGGTATAAGACAGAATGTACCGGCCTGGCAGGTGCTAATATCCGGATCTACAATGGTTGGAGTTTCAGGGTGCTGCAAAGGAGATGAAGCTGATCGAATAACATAAGTTTGTGTATGCGATTTCAGCAGATAAAAAACAAAGGATTGGAGAATGAATGTGAGAAAACAAAGAATTGGATTAAAAAATACGATATGTACAGTGGTTATATTATTTTTGATTTTGACATTTGGAATATCATTGAAAGCTTCAGCAGGAGTTATGTCATGTAGGACAGGCAGTTATGAATATATTGCAACGCAAAACGGCCAAACTTATACAATATATCGCCGAAAATTGACTTCGGCACAAAAACAAAAGTTGACTACAGTGCAGGGAAGTTGGATAAACTTGCAAAAGGTATATAATGACTCACTGTATTTTGAGGTAGGCAAACTAAATTTTTCAGATCAATCAGATGTCTGGATGTGTAATATCAAAACAAAACAGAAGAAACGTTTAAAAAGAAATGCTGAAATTGTGGGTAAAAATGGAAAATATCTTTGTATAGCTCCAAACGCAGCTGCTCCGGTATCGTTATCATTAAATGTCTATAATATGCGGACACAGAAATGGAAAAATGTAAAACACAAAGTCTTTAATGTATATAAAGCTAAAATATCTGGGGATAGGTTATACTATGCAAGAATGATCGGAGAACACAAGGATGTGAACAGGTGCTTCACGTTCCAGATTTGGTGTAAAAACTTAAAAACTGGTAAAGAGAATTGTGTAGTAAAAAACTTCAAGGCTACAGTAATTACAGAGATTACGGCTAAATATGTAAAGTATAATCTGCCGGGAAATATTGTTAAAAACAAAATGTATTAAGTTGGTCAAAGTGAAATAAGTTTTTCCCTGTCAGCCGGTATGAGACAGAATATACCGGCCTGGCAGGGATTTTTGTACAGAAATATTGCTGAACATGACCGTAATATTTCGTGTATAATGGAAAATAATTCGTTTGGAGGTGGCAGAATGAAGCTGTGGACGACAATGCCTGCAAGAGTATACAAAGAAACAATTGAGAAAACGGGAATCTACCAGTGCGATCCGGATAAGAGCGAACTACTTACCTGGGACGATTCCGGCAGGCAGTTTGCCAATGCATATGACTGGATGTCCAGGTATATGGCAGAAAAGGTCGGACCGCCTCCGGAAGGCGTTAAATATCCGGTATGGGCGTGGTACAGGCTCCGCACAAGACAGTCCCGTCCTGACCTGCGATGGGTGGAGTTTCGGGGTGCCGCAGAGGAGATGGTGCTGATCGAACTGGAGAAAGAAGATTCCCAGGTTGTTCTCTCTGACGAAGAGATCTGGACGGCCGCACAGCTTAACAATGCCGCCTGGTGCAGAAACAACGAAGAACTGGACTGGTACTATGATCCGGATACAGAAGAAAAGGAGAAGAAAAGGTTCAGGAAAGAGTCCTGGTACCGGGTGTTCGAGGTCGATCAGGCGTCTCATGTACAGGCAACTTTCTGGGAGCTAAGAAAAGAAGAGATCAAAAAGATTTGGAAATACAAATAAGCCGTCCGTTTGGGCGGCTTTTTTCGGCAGGAGAGAAGTGTTTCCTGCTATCAATCTGTCTTAAGTCTGCGGCACATATCCTTGATCCCGTTTTCTGAGTGAGCCGGGATCCTTTTGGCTAATTCTCTCCGCGGAGGCCTCTCTTTTTCCGGTATCGCAAGCCATTCCCTGCAGATGTCCTTTTCCTCTTCGGTCCAGGTTGTGGAGCGTGATGCTGCGGAACGGACATTGTAACGATGGGCAGCACCGTTGATGGCTTCTTTGCTCATCCCTGAAAATTCAGGATTGTTCTTTACGGTGTTCCATCCGCCTTTGCTGTACAGTGCGCAAAAGAGTTCGATCTTTTCCGTTTTCCAGTTCCTGTCTTTGCGACAGTCATACTTGCGTCTGGCAGTATTGATATTGCTTATGGTCAGATTCGGGAAAAATCTGCTGCGGATTTCCTCTGACGTGAGATCTGCATTCGCTTTAAGGATGGAAATCTCTTCCTCTGTCCAGGTGTGCATGCTTCGGTTGGCAATCCCCAGTTTATGTTTTCTTCCGGTGATGCCTGCCTTTGTGCGGTCCGGGAATATCTTAAGAAGTTCCGAGAGGGAAAGAGAAGCGTTTTGCTTCAAAATTTCGTCTTCTTCTGTTGTCCATGGCCGGCTGTCCCGAAAGGTAAGTCCCATCCTGTTAGCAATGTTTGTGATACCTGCGCGGGTGTATCCAGGATATTTCTGAAGGATGAGGTCGATCCCGTTTTTCTGGCAGTAATATTTTCTGATATCATCCTTAAACTCTTCAGAATATTCCTTGCGGGTTCCTGCCAGTCCAAGGATCTTTGCCCTGCTGATGATGGAAATACGTGTCCGGTTTGGAAAGATAGTAAGCAGATGATCGATCCCTTTTCCTTTCTCATAATACTTTTTCATAAGATTGTCCTCTACCGTTGTCCAGAGATTATTTTCCAGCTGATGCAGTTTTTCCAGAAGCTCTAATTCCTCCAGTGCATAATCATGCTGCACGATCTGCCGGTACGGATCCCCGATATCGAAAGAAAGTCTTGATACGGTCTCATTCTGCATTTTGGTATATTCCCGCATGTTCATGTGGTTCGCAACAAAATCAAAAATGATAACATCGTTCTCAGCGTTGCTGACAGAAAGGATCCTTCCAAGCTGCTGCAGGTAAACGATGGGAGAGCGGGTACGGCGGAACATGATCTCTGTGTTTGCTCCGGAAAGATGAATGCCTTCATTCAGAATGTCTACGACATACAGAAAGCAGTCACCGTCTGTGCTCTCGAATTGTTCATAGGTTTCGGCATTTTCCTTTCCTGAATATTTGGAATGTGCATCCAGGTGGACGGCATCTGGGAAGACCTCCCTGCAGGAATCCATGATTTTGGAAATTTCCTGGATGGAATCTACGAAGACGATCGCCTTGACAGGATGCCTGCCTGCAAGATGTTTTCTCAGGATATTCTGGAAAGAGTATTCATTTCGCAGGAAATCCAGACGGCTGTACAGTTTTTCCGTCAGTTCGTTATTCCCCGTGGTTTCGGGAAGATCGTACAAGGCAGTTACATACTCAAAAGTTGGAAGGATCTTTTTCTGGATGGCTTCCGAAAGCTGTACACCCTGTATGTCATTTCCGTCAAAGAACTCTTTTGCAATGTTCCGGTTTCCATCCAGGAAACGGATCGGTGTGGCGGTAAGCCCGAGAAGCTTTCCATGATAATTTTCCGTTAGTTCGTTAAAAACCTTTCCCCACTCATCCGCACCAAGATGGTGCATCTCATCACAGATGATCAGCTTATATTTTGCAAGCTCAGGTCTGTTGTATAGCAGCCCCTGGTAGGTCATGGTTGTTGCTTGGGGAAGAAGCGTATTCCAGATCTTTGCACTTGCCCGGAATGGGACCAGAATGAGTGTATCCTGCTCTATTACTGCCTCCTGGACAAATTTTGCGGCGATATAGCTCTTGCCGGTTCCTGTTGCAGCGCACAGGGCGCATTTGTTGTTCCAGATCATGGTCTGCAGAAGTTCTGCATATGCCGGCTGGTTGTAATTTGGTAGATTGATATTCATTTTTTTCTCCTTTCGTAGTTGGTTCATGGAAAATATGCGTTTTTTTTCGTGTGATAAAAGGAGAGGTGTGTTTTGGCATATTATTAAGAAAAAAACGGAGGTAGAAAAATCATGAATGAAAATTACGCATCAAAGAAGGATCTGGTTAAAGCCAGCGGTATCATTTCGTGTTTTGTTCTTGCAGCTGCAGGGCTCTGCGCCCTGTGTCTTGTACCGACGGTGTATTGCAGGAAAATGATGATGATTTCTATAGCTGTTGTGCTTTTTGGATTTTCCATCAGCAATATGTTCTTTGATAATTTAAAAAGATCGTTGAAATACAAAAGTCTTGGAAAATTTGTTGATATGTTTCTGTTAGGATTCCTGGTCCTGCTTCTGGTATTCAATGTGAGCTGTTTTGTTCTGAAAGTTAATGGTGTGATCAAGTTCAATTCCGCATACTTTTGCGATCTCTGTCTGATGCTTTCCGTGGTTACAAGGATCATCTCGAGAGCTGTTCTTGGGAAAAAAACAGAGAATTGATTTCTGGACAGTGGACATTATCAAATAATGCGTAAAACTGCTGCTGACCAATAAGGTTGTCCGTCGGTCATTCATCAATGTTTTGATAGAAACAGGTATGTATTCCATGCCTGTTTTTTTCGTACCAAAAACAGGTTGTTTTTCTATGGAATATGATTGTGCCAGACAAGGAGGTAAAAGCGATGTGTGACGATCTTGGAAGTTTTTTCCAATCCTCCTTGCAGAGATACCTGGTCTGTGGGATGAGGAGAAAATCCGGATGTTTGATCTGACAGGAAATACTTCAGTGGACACAGGTCTTTCGGGATATAAGCAACATGTCTGTTTTGGAGCAAAGATCCGAAGCGTGGAGAAAAGGAATGGTTGCAGATGGTAGCAGAACTGGAAAGTAGAAAAAATTAGGTTTCTGCATATTACAGAAAAAGTAGAAAGGAGATTTTTATGAAGAAAAAAATAATGATGGTCGTTCTGGCAGGTGTTCTGGTTGGAAGTATGGAAAGTGCGATGGTGTATGCAGGAAGAATGCCTGAACTGACTAAAACAGAAAGCAGCAATAAGAGCAGTATCTGGGAGGATTACTTGAAAGAACATTCAGAAAGAGGGGTAAAAGAACAGTTTATCAAAGAACATGTCGGAGACCTTTCCGATGAACAGCTGGATCACATGATCGGTGCTTATTTTGGTGATGATGAGTCCCTGGATAACGAGGACTCTTGTAACGATGGATATCAAGATTCGGATGAATTCCCGGTTTCCCTGTACAGCTATACTTTTCAGGAAGAAATTGGCGGAAACGACTATGATTTTGTCCAGTATACAGCGGTTGTAAACCAGGGTTCCGGAAGTGTCCAGGTACTTCTCCCAAAAGGGTGCAAATTTGTAACCGGGTATGGAAAACTGACCGACGGATACAGGGCATATGACAGTCTGGACGAAGCGGTGCAAAAAGGGGAGGATATCTGTTTATCGGAAGGATTGTCCGAAAATCTTCCTGACAGCAATGTGATATGCTGGGATGCCAAAGGTGATGGAACCTATACTTTTGCAGTGGAAAAGACAGGTGACGCAGAAGATGATGCAATCTGGCTGGTTGACGGATACGGATATACCGGTTCGGAAGACCTTACCGGGAAAGTAACAGAGCCGGATGAAGACCTGGATTCGGATATGTTAGTGGGAGGAGAATTGTCCGAGGAAAGCTATCATGGTACTTTGGACGGAGATCTGTTTTTCCTGCTGCGGAGAAAATAGGATGTATAGCGGATGTGGTACAGTAAGCAGGGCCTGGGATACAGGTCCTGCTTTTTTGATTGCAGGATTGCCGTGCCACAACACTATAAAAAAAATTCCTGTATAATAAGAATAAGAAAACTGATAGCGAGGTGAGACATATGAATAAATGGTTTTATAAGAATAAGAAAATAGATCGTGAGTTATCCAATAAATTAGGCATCCACCCTGCGATCATCAAGATACTTGCTGACCGCGGAGTGGAAACGGAAGAAGATATCCGGGAATTTCTTGAAGCGGATCTGTCAAAGGTATCTGACGGCTCAGAACTGACGGATATGGAAAAGGGTGTTAGCATCATCCAGGATGCGATAGCAGCCGGAAAGCATATCCGTATCATAGGCGATTACGATGTGGATGGCGTAACCAGTACCTACATCCTCTACAAGGGTCTGATCGGGCTTCATGCAAAATGTGACAAGTTCATTCCGCACCGTATTAAAGACGGTTACGGGCTTCATGAGAACGCCATCCGCAGAGCCAGGGAAGACGGAGTGGAAGTCATCCTGACCTGTGACAACGGGATTGCTGCCGCGGATGCAGTCTGTCTGGCCAAAGAGTTTGGGATGACTGTGGTTGTGACAGATCATCATGAAGTGCCGTTTGTCCAGGAGCCTGATGGCAGAAGATATATCCTTCCTGCCGCGGATGCAGTGATCAACCCCAAACGTCCGGAAGACCATGTGTTTAAAGAAATATGTGGAGCAGTGGTTGCATGGAAATTTATGGGACGTCTGTATAAGAGGTTCGGAATGGAAGATGAGTTCAGGAATTCGGACTTTTTGGAAATGGCATCACTGGGTACTGTTTGTGACGTCATGGATCTCCAGAAAGACAACCGGGCGATCGTGAAAGCAGGTATGAAAAAAATGCAGATAACCAACAATGTCGGGATGCAGGCACTGATGGAAGTTCTGGGACTGAAAGATAAGATACTGAAATCCTATGACTACGGGTTTAAGATCGGACCATGTATCAATGCAGAAGGACGTCTGGATACGGCTAACGAAGCATTTAACCTTTTGATGGAAACGGATCATAAAAAGGCTCTGGATAAGGCGGAAGAGATGCGTAAGCTGAACGTGGAGCGTCAGGACCTTACAAAGTCCGGAATGGAAGATGCTTTCCGTATCGTTGACACAGAAATGAAGAATGATAAAGTACTGGTCGTTTACATTCCGGGGATCCATGAGAGTATTGCCGGGATCATTGCCGGAAAAGTAAGGGAAAGATATAACAAGCCTGCAATTGTTTTGACCGATGGGGATGGGGACTTTTTGAAAGGTTCCGGACGTTCCATTGAAGCTTATTCAATGTTTGAAAAACTGTCAGAAGTCAGAGGCCTGATGCTGGGATTTGGAGGACATCCGTTAGCTGCCGGTCTGTCCTTAAAAAAAGAAAACCTGGAAGAGTTCCGGAAACAGCTGAATGTGCGCTGCGGATTGACGGAAGCGGATTTTGTGGCAAAAGTCATGATTGATGTGGTTATGCCGGTAGATTATCTGACAGAAGGGTTTATCAGACAGCTGGATATCCTGGAGCCTTTTGGCAAAGGAAATGAAAAACCTGTATTTGCCCAGCAGAATGTCAGTGCAAGCCAGGCACAGATCATTGGAAAAAACAAAAATGTTCTGAAGATCGCCTTTAACAGTGCTGTATGCCGGAACGGGGTCTGTTTTCATGACATTGAAGAAAAAGAGCGGATCTTGAATCAGGATGGTAAGCTCAATGATTTCAAAATGTTGTATTATCCGGACTTAAATGAATGGCAGGGAACTGTCAGTATTCAGGCGAATGTCCTGGATGTTTGTTAGTTGACTTTACTATTTTTCGGTACTATAATCAGCCATATAAGGAGGATTCTGCTTATGAAAAAAAGAAGATTGTTTCTCTGCCTGCTGTTTATGTTGGCAGTTATGCTGCTGCCGGCAACCATTCAGGCCGCATCTGCACCCGGAACGGTTAAGCTTAGCAGCATTTCAGCTCCGGCTTACAACGAAATCAATGTCAAATGGAAAAAGACATCAGGCGCCACTCATTACATCGTTTGCTATAAGAAAGAAGGAACGAAAAAGTGGACAAAAATCAAAACGCTTGACAACTCCAAGAGCAGCTATACGCATACTTCTTCAAAGAAGTATCCAATCGTTGTAGGTCAGAAATATACCTATACCGTGAAAGCATACAATAAGAAGACGAAGAAGTCTGGGAGATATAACAAAACAGGACTAACAACAAGAACTGTTCCCGCAACCGTATATGGACTCGGCGCAGGCCTGACTGGAGATAATACCGTAAACGTCAGCTGGAATCCTGCCGGCGGTACGACGCATTACGTGATATACCGTAAGGCAAATGATTCAGCACCTTCAAAAATTGCAACAATTTCATCCAAGTATACAAAATATGAAGACAAAAATCCTGTTGAAGGCGCTACGAACACTTATTTTGTTTTTGGCTACAGTAGCAAATTTAAAGTATACGGAAACGGAAGCAATACGGGTGTAAGTATCAAGGTAAAGAAAAAAGTAACGCCTACGCCAGAACCAACATCAAAGCCGGAAAAACCAGGCGATGACAACAATGATAATAATCATGGGGACAATGACGATGATTTTGACGACCCGGTAGACCCGATTGCTATGGTATCAGAGGTACTGAGACTCACGAATATTGAGAGAGCCAAAGAAGGGGTTCAGCCTTTGAAGTATAATAAAACACTTCAGGACGCAGCTATGGTAAGAGCCAAAGAAATTTCTGTTAAATTTTCACACGAAAGACCAAATGGAACAAGCTATAAAACCATTTTAGGTTGCGTAAATGGAGAAAATATAGCTATGGGATATGGTGATGCCGAATCTGTTGTTGAAGGATGGATGAATAGCTCAGGGCATAAAGTAACAATGCTTGACAATAGATATCAATATCTTGGCGTTGGATTTTATAAATCAGACAATGGAAATTATTATTGGGTTCAAGATTTTTCAACAGGAAGCCCAGATGCGTCCGGCTCTATTACATTTGATGCGAATGGAGGAACCATTAAAGGAAACTCAACATACACTATTTCAGGCTCACCCGGTGAACATGTATGGTTATATGACGCGCCATCACCGTATACTGTAGCGAACATACCTACTCCTATTAAAAATGGATATTCTTTTTCAGGATGGTTTCAATTAAAAAATCCTGATGATACATGGAACCCAATACGTCGAATTTCATACGCTGTAGGAGGAACGACGCTATATGCCAAATGGACTCCGAATAACTAACATAAGAGATAAAGCTTGCAGTAAAATGCAAGCTTTTATTTTGTTCTCTTTTTAATTTTTATTCTATTTTTTATGTTTACGCTTTCTAGCTTTTTCAGTCTTCGTTTTATTATAGATAATTCATCCAACTCCAGTTACCATAATTACACCGAACCCAATAATGCCATACTTCCACTTGCCATTATCACTGTTAAAAAAAGTGAATTCGAATTCACTTTTTGGGGTTAAATTGGCAAAACTACTTTTTCATTCCTGCATTTCGGGATATCCTGCCAGGCTAAAACGTAATCTGTCATGTCTACGTTCCCGTTGACCCATCGACGGTTTTCCGTAAAGGCTAACGGGCGGGCATCCGCGGATTTTCCTTCTACCACCTGGACTAGGCACATATATTTCTGGTAGTCAAGAGTGTTCTCGTTAAGCTTTCCCGGTTCCGGCAGGTCTTCTTCTACACCGATCCACCCGTCAGGGATATTGTTTACAATGCGGCGAGGACGTTTTCCTTCGCTGACCCAGCAACATCCTTTCTCGGGATTTTCTGTGAAAGAAAGAATATAATCAAGATCAAATTCTCCGTCTGTCATGACTTTCTGGATGTAAAGAATATCCGGGACAATATCTTCATCTGTTTTCTTCCAGCCGATACGGATCCGGTACTGGAATCCATCGATGTGATCTGCAATATACGTGATCTTGCAGAATGGAGAAATGCCTTTGATGGATGTTGCCTCGTTAAATGCTTTGTTTGAAATCTCGATATGAGTAAAGTCTTTTGGGCTTAATCCGATCCGTTTTGCCCCTTCTCTGAGTACGGGATATGTTTCTTCTAACAGGGATTCTATCCCGGAAGCAGCTGCTTTCAACAGAAACCCTGCTGTTTTAAATCCTTTGATTGTTAATCTTCTCATGTGTGGCCTCCTTGTTTTTCCATAATATGACAAAAACCGTCTGATAGTTGTCAGACGGTATGGTTTTGTTTGTAGTGGATTCCGCGTTTTTTTAATTCTTTATCCAATTCCAGCATGGCACGAGGTCCGATCCCCGGGATGGCGTGGATCTCATCCCTGGTATGGTTGGAAAAGTCTGAGAATCTGGTGATCCCGATGGTATGTAAGGCATTCAGTATCCGAAGCGAGATGGGGGAATGTTTGAGTTCCCGGGGTATTTCCTTTTCGGACTTCAGACGAGGGATTCCCGCATATTTTTCAAACCGGTATTCCTGTTTGGCATCTGGGTATTTTTTGGTATCGACTTTTTCGAGGAACATTTCTTTTGGACGGACATAGGTTGCGAAATCGCCATATAATGCCTGATATACGACCATGGGTTCCTTAGTTTCCGTGTGTATTGCCTCACAGATGATCTTGTAGAGGTATGCGTTATGGTCGTCGGAGTTGGTCATCCCTCTCTTAAAGTGCTGTACTACATCTCCGGGGCGAAGTTCTTCCGTTACCGTTTTCTTGCAGAATTCTCTTGTTCTTAACATTTTTTTCTCCTTTCATGATCAGTTTCGGATAAAATGAAGAAATTTCCGCATGAACAAAAAAGATTGATATTTTGACATATTATGAAGAAAAACGGAGGAAGAGATATGTTTAAATTGGAGAATGTATTCGGAAAAAAGGCAAAAAAGGCAATGATGACGAAGGAAGAGATTGCGGAATTTATCAAAACGGATCCGGAAGCCCTCCGCAGCTTTGAGGAATCCTATACAAGACATGTGAAAAATAAAGTAAGCAATAATTTTTTTGCAGTCAATGCGAAACAGGCAGTCAGTGAAAAATGCTTTCTTTCTGATCTTGCTGCGGAGAATGTACACCTTGATGCCCTTGTCCAGAGGATCGTAGCAGAGCTTTTGGATAGCACCGCAGTCTATGTCTGGGATGGAACGGATGACCATGTGCAGACTTTTGATTCCCTTCCGGAAGACTATGTCCCGGTCAGTAATGAGGATCTAAAGTCTGTCCCGGAAGGATACCGCCCGGAGCTTACCGGATATCTGTATAAACGGGATATCGGAGAAGCTGCATCCGGGATGCTTTTAAGTGTATATAAGGATTTCCTGCTCTGTAAGGATCCGAAAAAGAAAATGCAGCTTTACGGTATGTTCCGTCAGGGTCTTGATATCCAGGACCTGGATCCAATAACTTATAAGATCATTGACCGTAACAGGAACAGCATGGGATACTGGCTGCCGCCTCTTGTACAGGCAGTCAAACAACAGGATTTTTTTAAGATCCCACAAACGAAGGTTTTGAAAGTGCCGCTTCCCTTGCTGCAGCTGACCAGGATGGAATATATGTCTTTGAACCCATCTACATTGTGTATCGTGGATGAGTTCTGCCAAAAAGCTTTTGGACTGGATCCGGAGAAAGAGTACTTTATCAAAACCGGGACCTATTCCAGCAAGTTTGATTTCCGTAATGCTCATGTATTGGGGGAAAAGGAAGTACGTGAACTTGGGGAGTACCTGCTGTTTATCCATTTCCAGGCATTGTGCATGGCACATTATGACCTGTCCGGCAGGAACCAGCCATGTATCTATGGTGTTTCTACTACGACAGAGTGGGTAGTGCGGGAATATATCCAGCCGAAACCGGGAGCGAAAGAGATCTATTTTGGACTGCCGCTCCGTCCGGAGTACCGTATCTTTGTGGATTTTGATTCTGACCGTATTCTTGGATGCAGCCCATACTGGGAGCCGGAAATGATGAAGAAACGGTTTGGACACTCCGCGGATTCCACCAAACCGGATAAAGTGCATGATTACATCACGTACTCTGCTGCGGAAGAAGAACTGATGGAACAGTATCGAAAAAATATCGGAAAAGTTAAGGAAAATCTGAAAAGGATGCTTCCGGAGATAGGCTTAACCGGACAGTGGAGCATGGATATCATGCAGAATGGAAACGACTTTTATCTGATCGATATGGCATTGGCGGAAAATTCTGCATTAAAAGAGTGTGTGCCGAAGAGTTTATTAAAGAAAGTGGAAGAGGACTGGATTCCGCGGATTAATACTAAGGAGGATTGATGTCATGCCAGCAGATTCATCAAATCTTGTTGTAAGCCCGCATTTTCTGGAATCGGGCAGTATCTATGTTTATAAAAGGGACTTTGATGCTTATTTTTGCAGCGTGGGCCGCGTGTATGTAAAGAAGGATACCATGTGCCAGTGTATCAATGAATCCGGAACTCTGTTTTTCTTTGGATCCAAGAATACGTTGCCATGGGAAGCTGTACAGATGCTCAAGTCAGATCCAAGTAAATATCTGGATGACATTACCGGATTGTATATGCAAATGAGGAGGAGACAATGTTAATCGATTTAACTTATCGCTGTAATATGGGATGCAACCACTGTATGTCGGACTGCAAACCTAATGGGACAGATATGACGCCGGAAATCCTGAAAGATGTTTTGGCTTTTTGCAAAAAAAATGAAGTGCCGAACCTGATCTTTTCCGGTGGAGAAATGTTTGAGAACCCGCATATCCTGGAACTGCTTAAAATCATCGAAAAGGAATGGGATAAAAGATTCCCGCTGTCGTTCATTACAAACGGACGAAAACTCGCAGATACTCCGGATATCCTTGAGGCGGTGCAGGATATGCAGAAAAAATACGGAAAGAAAAAGATCATGATCCAGGTGACGGACGATCCGCGATTTTATCCGCAGCCGCTTTCAGAAAAACAGAAGTATCGGTTAAAGAAGCTGGATGCAGTCATCGAAGGTGTTCCGGGAAACGGGAATAAGTGTCTGTATCCGCAGGGAAGGACTTTGGAAAATTTCGATGATTCCTGGTGGAATACGATCGCTCCGAAATGTGTAAATGTAAGGCTGCTTGCGAAACAGGGAGTGGATTCCATCCGCGGAATAGTCAATACGCTGTTTCGTGCAGGAAAAGTCTGTACGCCATCCATATCTCCGGCAGGAGAGATCAAGCTTGGAGAATCTGCTTTGTGTCCGTCCGTGGCATCCATATATGACACGGAACAGGAGATTATTGAGAAAATACAGAGATGCAGGTGTCAGTCATGTGAGTATTCGTGGCAGCAGTTGAAAAATACAAGCATAAGAGCTTTTGAGGTGTTAACAAAGAATTGATAGAAATGGCAAAATTCCTGTATCTTCGGAGTTTTGCCTTTTTTCGTATCGGTACATTTCCTGAAAGAAAAATGCTATCATTGCATTAAAGTAAGATATTAAAGGCGATGAAATGCGGAGGAAGTCCATGAATGAATATGTAAGGTATATGAATATGCGGTATGAGATGGCAGAGTGTGCCGAAGTGACGAGACAGGTTCTTGGTCTGACGGTACCGGTATCGCTGGAAACTTTAATTGAAGCGATGAAAAAGGCCGGGATCCAGTGTGTGCCGGATGAAAGTCTTGATACAGATACCAGGATCGTAGAGCTGCCGGAAAACCCGGAATATGCTTTCCAGGTCCTGTATAGCATAAAGATTAACGACAGGTCTCTGATCTTCTGTCTGGCCAGTGCGCTCGGTGAAATCCTTCTGCATCGTCTCAATTTTGCGGAATAAATATGGAAGGTGGTGCCTTATGAAGAAGATCGGTACAGCAAATATTATCTGGAAAGAATTTGATAATTTCGTAAAAACAGAAAAAGAGCATTCCATGAAAAAAGAACCCGGATGGTATGTGTCCGTCCGCTGGTCTGTTCCCAGAGAGGTCCAGGACATTCTCTGGGGTATGTACACCAAAACAGGAGAAGGAGAGGACCCGGATGGCTGCGGATGTCCGCTTGGGGAGATTTCCGGGTTTAAACTGGAAAGTATCAGGCAGCACCAGGATTACCTGGACAGTATGGGCCTTTCCTGGGATCTGTTGTACCTTCTTGATGGCATAGCTGTTCTTCAGTCCGGAAGTCTGATGATCGGACTCCCGGATAGCACTGTTTTCTGTAAAGAATACACAGACCTTGATACATGTCCGGAATTAATGGGAAAATATCCTCTGGTCAGCAAAAACTCAGCTTTCAGAAAAGAGGTAGCTTCCGGTATCCGAAATAAGCAGAAAGAGATTGATGGTAAGAAGAAAGAACTGGAACAGCTGGAGAAAGAAAAGCAGGCGGAACTGGAAAAACTGAAGCAGGAACTGGAAGCAAAGTATGCGGAAAAGACACAGCTTATCCGGGAGAAAAAGAAAGAAATGGAAGAGCAGATGGTTCAGTTAAACAACCAGATGTTTGTCCTGGATACAGAGCTTTATGGCATCCGGTGTATGATGGGCGAAACCGTTCAGTTTGTCCAGCTGGTCAAAGGATTGGAAGCAGAAGAAAAAGCCCCAGTGGTATTTTTCCAAAAGATCCGTTTCCTGGATGAAGAACTGGGAAAATGGCTGGCAGTTTATGATTTTGACGGAAAAGATATTGCGACCTTCGAGGATGCATTGAAAAACCGGGAAGACATCCGGGAAAGGTTTGCTCCCGGACCGAAATCTGTCTCTGTGATCCGGATCAGTAAAAACAATATCTTATGCGGTGCCTCAGATATGGTATCGAATGTTTTGGATACCTATAAGAAATTTCATGGGAAACAGATCGGTATCCTTATCCGGAATGGAGAGAACCTGTACGTGGGGTGGACGGATGAGGAGAAGGTCCGTATCAAAGATGAAAATGTATATCTGAAGCCGGAAACCAGGGAAGATTCCCTGGAAGAAGCAGAAGCCCAGTCCCGGGAAGAGGTTGCTTCCCGTTACTTTGTATTCAGCATCCTGCAGGGGGTATTGAATGATGGCAGGATATTAAAGGTTCCGGAGAAGATCAATGTATTAACACCGTCCCCATACCTGATCTTTTCCATGGCAGACGGGTGGCTGGAAGACAACCAGTATGGAACTTTTGCGGATATTGTTGAGCGCACAGATGCACCTCTTATGAAAGGCGATATGATCCTCACTACGATAAAGATCGAGCGCGATGATGCCGGCCTTGGGAATATCTGGAATAATGGAAGGAGTACAAGGTATGATGCGTGGAACAATGACCGCGGAAGAGGAGAAAGGAACCGTACCCACGATGCCCATATCCCCGACAGGAGAGTTGTCCCGGTTAACCTGGTAGATACGATTGATACTTACACTATTACGGAAAAGAAGTTCCGCCTGATCGTTACGGAAGTTCCGGTAAAGGTAATCAGGGAAGGAAATACAACGGTGACCCAGTTCCGGTACGATACGAAAAAGACCAATGAGTATCTTGGTAAAATAACTTCTTATCTGACAGTAAAAAACAACAAGCTATATGAAAAGATCGATGTGAAAGGAAAGCCGCCCGAACAGATCCTTGCAGCTGCAAAAGCCTATGGCTATGTACATACAGATGCAGAGCAGATCATGATGGACCACGCGCATTCTTATTACACGGTATTTGAGAGCATTGTGCATACGGAAACAGAAAAAGAATACTACGTTTCCGCCAAAAAGGATAATTACTGGAAGGATGCGGATTCCTTTGCCAACATGGAGATCCGGCCGGGCGAATACCTGAATCTGACATTTTTAAATTCTGTATATCTGGTCTATGCGATCCAGAATCATAAGATTGGCGGATGGCGACGTGGGGGAATGACGGTAGACTATGCCAACAGTATCCCGTATCTCAATAAAGCACTGGAGTATATCCGGAAACGGGAAAAGGAAGAAGCTGTCATGCTTGGCAGATATATGGAATTGTATGAGGGATGGCAGGTAGATGTCTCTGAGTGGCGGCTAAAAAACAATTACCATCGTCTTACAGATGCGAGAGCAGGGAAATTTGCAAAAGAAAAAGCCGGGAAAATCCCGGCCCAAAAGGAGAAAAAAATGTATATGAAAAGCAATCCTGCTTGTTTATGATCATTAATATAGCGGAAAACAATGGTAAAATTGTGAAGAAAATGTAGAGAATTTGTGAAAAAAAGTCGGTGTGACAGAAAGGAGAATAGAGAGGAAGTATGATCATTCCAATTCCTTGCAAATTAGGTGAAAAAGCATTGTGTAATGGAAGAATGCTTGTGTTCTGTGGGGTGGACTGGTTCAGATGGTCTTCCGGCATGGAGTATACGTATTTCTTTGAGACAGGAGATTCCTGGCATGAGACAGATTTCTACACAGGAGATGGAGATGGCATGTCCAAATACATCGAAGTGGATAATGTCCTGCTTTCTTCCTTTGTTCTGAGGGAAAAAGGCTTTCCTCTCCGCGGAGAAGGATACGTAGAAGGATTCCGGTTTAAAAACGGAAAAACATATGCCCATATCCTGTGCGAAACATTCTATTTTTCGCATCATTGTGTCGTATCTAATGAGAAAGGATACTGTGTTCCTGGTGGGGATATTATTTTCCAGAGGAACTGGAACGAAAAACAGATAGATGCTATACTGTCCAAAAGAGGAGGAAAAGGTCGTGAAAATAATATTTCTTGATATTGACGGTGTTTTGACACATACGGATTACCTCAACTGGCAGACCAGGCACATTGATCCGGAAAGAGTCCGGTTCCTCGCAAAGATCGTGGAATTGACAGACGCACAGATCGTCCTTACCTCCACCTGGAAGGATGGATATGACAGACAGTCCGGAAAAAAGGATGATTACTATGTTGTACTTGAGCACGTTTTGGCAGAACATGATCTAAAGATCTATGACATTACGGACAACATCCCGGAAGAAGTCCTTGAGCAGATCCCGTCCGTCATTTCCTTAGACCAGCTGGACATCCACTGCAAACATGGGACAGGCAGGGCCGCGGAGGTGGAGAAATGGCTTATGGATCATCAGGCTGACGGGTTTGTCATATTAGACGATGAGGATCATGACTGGTCAGACTATGGTTTTGACAGTCACTGGATACAGACCAGCTGGTACGAAAGCGGCCTGCAGGAAAAAGATGTGGCAGAGGCGGTCAGGATCCTGCAAAACAAGGAGGTGCGTCCTGAATGCACATAATGAGTTTTGAGGAATTTCTCGAAAATGGAAAACCGGAAATGTCCGTGATCATCCAGAGAGTAGCGGACAGGTATAAGAAGAATTACAAAAATACATTAAAGAGACAGCATGTTCCGGAATATCAGTACAAAAATTTATGCCAAAAAGAATGGAAAGTTTTTCGGAAGACAAAGGATTTCGATGCAGCGGTTAAAAAGGAAATGATGCAGGGAAAAGAAAGCAGGAAGTTCTTTAACCCGAAGTATCGGAAGGAAGCCGAAGCCCTGTATGACCAATACCTGGAAGAAATGCATGCCCGGATGGAAGAGGAGCGTCTAAAGAATGCGGTGCTGACTGCGATCCCAGAACGGATCAGGGATGCATACCCTGCCACAAGGCAGCTTAAACGCAGGTTCGTCCTGCATATTGGTCCGACAAATTCCGGAAAGACCTACGAGGCCCTGCAGAAATTCCAAAATGCAGAGGAGGCAGTATATCTGGCTCCTTTAAGGCTCCTGGCGCTGGAGGTATACGAGACTGCAAATATGTTCCTTCCATGTTCCCTGCTGACCGGAGAGGAAGAGGACATCATGCCCGGAGCCACACATATCTCAGAAACCATAGAGATGGCAGATCTTTCCCGTCATTATGATATGGCGGTCATTGACGAGGCTCAGATGATCAGTGATCCTAGCCGCGGTGGTGCATGGACAGCTGCTATCCTTGGACTCTGTGCGGATGAGATCCACATTTGTATGGCTCCCCATGCGGAATCCATTATCCGGAAACTGATCGCATACTGTGGTGATGAGATCGTGGAAACAGACCGCAGGGACAGGATGACGCCGCTTATCGAAGACACAGAAGATTTTTCCTTCCCGGAAAGCGTGATGCGAGGGGATGCACTGATCGTATTTTCCAAGAAAAGCGTGATCTCCTGCGCTGCGGAGCTTCAGGCAAAAGGAATCTCCTGCAGCATGATCTACGGTGCCCTGCCGTATGAGACGAGACGGGCCGAAACAGACCGGTTTGCGAAAGGCGAAACATCTGTCGTGGTTGCTACGGATGCGATCGGCATGGGATTAAACCTTCCGATAAAGAGAGTGGTATTTCTGGAAACGGAAAAATTTGACGGATATGGCAGGAGGGACCTGTTGCCGGAAGAGATACAGCAGATTGCCGGACGTGCAGGACGAAAAGGACTCTATGAATGCGGATACTATACTTCATCAAAGAGAAAAAATTTTATCCGCAGCAGCATGACCAGGTCTCCGTCAGCGATACTGTTTGCCCGTCTGGGTTTTCCGCGGATGCTCATAGAGGTGGAAGGAAAACTGTCGGAAGTGATGAAACGATGGATACATATTGAGACGGAATCATTTTTTCTGAAAACTGACCTGACCGAGGAACTGGGACTGTGTCAGTGGCTGGAGGGTTTGACGGATGATAAGGAGATGACCTATCGTCTTATGTACATTCCGTTTAACACGGAAAATCCGGAACTGCTTACTCTCTGGAAAGAAAGCGCCAAAATGGTGATCGACAGGGGATATGTGGACATTGATGATCCGGTGTGCCAGCTGGACGAAGAATTCGGGGAAGCAGTCTGTGAGGGCGATACGAACAAAAAAATCCAGGCACTGGAAGTTCTGCATCAGAAGTATGATGTGTTCCATAATTTCGTTCGTCTCTTTGGAATGCCGGGGAGACAAAACTGGGACAAGAAGCTGATACGCAAAAGAAAAAAGGAAATCTCAAAAGAGCTGACAGATACGATCAGGGAAAAGAAGCTAAAGAGACGGAAGTGTATGGTCTGCGGAAGGAACCTGCCATTTGGTTACCCATACAAACTGTGCCAGCCCTGCTTTGAGAAAAAGAAGTTTTTTGAGGATTTTTTTGAGACTGTGGATATGTGACTTAAATTAGCAAAAAGAAAGCACCGGTTTCGGTGCTTTTTCTGGTCATGGTAAAACTTCGAGTATTTGTCCAACGCGGGAGTTTTCAAAGATTCCGTCAGAGATTTGCCCGTTCAGCTCCGCGGCACAAAGCTTTGCTGTGTCCCGGGTAATGCGGACAATAGAATAGTCATGCGTTCCCGTCTTATCGAAATTGTCTACCTCGATGATACGGGTTCCGTTCTGTTCATTAGAGAAATCATACTGATAGGACGGAAAAAATGATTCTCTCTGTCGATGTCCTTCCGTCCCATATACCTTCCATGTTCTTGTAACCATAATAGTTTCCTCCTTTGTATCAGATCTGTGTATTCTCAATCAGGTTTCTGTGATAGGTTTTTATCTCTGAGATGTCTTTTTTCTCAAATCCTTCTCTGACTATGTACCCGTATTTTGGATGCAGGTCTGCGCAGTTGAATGCATACATTACTTTTCCGCTGACTCCGCGGGCAATATAGCCTTTCCAGTCTCCTTCAGACCGGAATACGATATCCAGTGGTTCTTTTCCCTGAATGATAGCTTCGCGGTGCAGGCTTTCTTTTGCTTTTCTTTCTGCTTCCGCGGATTGTCTTAAGTCTTTGAGGTCATACAGGATCTCTCTTGCATCAATTCCTTCAATCTCGATCTTCTCCACGGAGCTGTTAAAATACTTAGCGAAGAAAACGCCGTACTCATCCTGGTATATATCAAGTATATCCATGGGTGATGAGGCTTCGATTGTAAGTTTGAGACTTGGCCGTTCTTCCGCGGAAATACTTATCATACAGCTTTTTCCGTTGCTGGCAAATGGATAGTCTTTTATCATAGGTCATTCTCCTCTCGTTAATGATTCTGTTTGAAATATGAAAAATATATGTAAAAATAGAATATTTTGCATATTAAGCATACAAGTGTAATACTTAGTTTTTGAACAGGAGGATAGACCTGCGATATGATCGACGTAAATGACAGTTGAAATTAAATATCAAAAAATTAGTTATAGGCATATTGATGTTATTTGTGACAGTATATATACCTGTTCAGTCTGTTAGCGCAGCCGAAGCGCAGTCCGCTGACAGTGCAGGCGTTTATGTGTTTCAGGATGCGAAAAAAGAGGGCACCGTCACAGTTGTCAAGTAACTCATGACTAAAGTCACGAGCTTGCGAAAGCAGGTTCTGGTTTTAGCTGTAGGGTTACTGAGCAGGGATACGGTGACGTATGCGTGTATCCAATGGCATCTTCGGATGCCGGAGGGTGCTGGTACCGGCGGATGTCATGCTTTTCAGCAGGATTCCAGTCCTCCGTTCTACAGAGCATACGCCAAGTCCAGGAAAACAAACGTAAGCGCAGTGCCTCAGGCTTACCACCGGTGCGGGAGGACCGTTCCTCCCGTGAAACAGCACTGCTAAAGGAGTTAGTATGACAGCATTAGAAGAGAAATTATCGAAAACAGAATATATCTATGTCCTCGGTTTTGACGGGAAACCCCAGATGCCGACCAGACGGAAAAGGCATGTCCTGAAGCTGCTGAAAACGGGCAGGGCCCGGATCGCAGAGGATATCCCGTTTACGATCCGGCTGACATACCGCAACGCGCCCGTCCTCCAGCCGGTAACGCTGGCGGAGGATCCGGGCAGGACGAACATCGGGGCCGCAGTCCTGTCCCCGCTTGGAGACCTGCTGTTCGCCGCCGTGATCGAGACCAGGAACAAGGAGATCAAAAAACTGATGGCTGACCGCCAAAAAAGCCGGCAGGCATCCAGGAGAGGGGAAAGAAAAGCCCGCCAGCGCCTTGCAAAAAGATATGGTTCCATGGTGAAGTCCGGCATGGTCATGCGGAAACTGCCCATGTATGCTGCGGACAAATTTGTGATCTGTAAGTTCATCCGGAACACCCAGGCCCGGTTCTGCAACAGGAAACGCTGTCCGGACTGGATCACCCCAACGGTGCAGCACCTGGTGCAGACACATCTGAACATCATCCGGAAGATCAGCAGGTATCTGCCGGTCACAGACATCGCATTTGAAGTCAACCGGTTTGCGTTCATGCATATGGAAAACCCGGAAGCTATGGGTGTGGATTTCCAAAACGGTCCGCTGAAAGGATATGGTGATGTAAAGGAAGCCATCCGTACCCAGCAGCATGGAAAATGTCTGATGTGTAAGAAACCCATCACCCATTTCCACCATATCGTGCCACGCAGCAGGGGTGGCTCCGATACGATCCAGAACCTGGCTGGTCTCTGCACGGAGTGCCATACAAAAGTACATACGGATACCGCCTTCCGAAAGGATTTCGACGAGAAGAAAAGCGGTCAGTTAAAGAAATATGGCGCCCTCAGTGCCCTGAACCAGGCAGTCCCGTTCATCTGCAAAAAACTCCTGGAAGAATACGGGGAGGAGCATGTACATTTCTGCAGAGGCCTGGATACCTCCCTGATCCGGACTGCCTTTGGATTTGAGAAAACAAAAAAGAACCAGATGCATGAGGTGGACGCTTACTGTATCGGGCTTGCAGCACTGGAGGTCAATGAGGTGGAAACACCTGCGTTTGACCATACCTTTCAGATACGCCAGTTCCGGAGACAGGACCGGTCCATCATCCATCATCAGACAGGCCGCTCCTATTACCAGGGAAAAGAAAAAGTTGCCCAGAACCGGAAACCGGGGTTCGAGCAGAAAACAACGGCTCTTTCCCAGTGGTATAAAGAACAGATCAGGATCCATGGGGAGAAGGAAGCGGAGAAGCTGCGGAGCCAGCTCAGGGTTGAGAAGAGCTGCAGACATTACAATGACATGGACCGGTTCCTGCCGGGAGCCGTATTCCTTTATGAAGGAAAACGATACGTGCTGTCTGGAAGGATTACAAACGGAAAATACCTGCGGGCCTGCGGACAGGGGATGAAAAATTTCCCTGCTGCAGAGTGTACGTTCATCCGGCATAATGCAGGATTGGTTTTTATTTGATATTTGAAACAGTTATATTACAAATTGAGCCAAGAATGCTTGTGACTTCAGTCATGAGATGAATTGGCTCAGGGGCTGATGTTTTTTTTCAAAAAAAATATTTTTCTTCATATTGATCTTAATCAATATTATCAGGAAGGAGGAATCCCCTATGCATATGCTCAGACTAAGGCTGCTGGTGGACTACCGTACAGAACCGATCGTGGAAAAACGTTTCCGGATTCTTGCGCATATCAGCAACCAGCTCCGCAAACATGTTAAAAAACAGCTTTCCAGGCTGGAGAAAGACAAGGTATACCAGGAATTAAAAAAAGAATTCGGACGACTGAAAAAACTGGATCCCGACAATCATAAGGAGGTGGCTGCAGACTTATCGCGCATCTCCGGTCTTATGAAAGAGACCATCAATGAGCTGGGACTGACCAAAAGCGGTCTGGAAAAATATGCCAGTGTCATGCAGAGACGGTATAAGAAAAATATCTCCTCCCACCAGGTGCAGGCAGAGGTCGCCCATATCCTTAAAGGCCTTGAGAAAGTACTGTACGGGGACGGCAAAGATATCCATTATAAGAAAGAGCGTGACTTCACTACGATCCCGGGAAAGAGCTGTTCCAATGGCGTGATCCTCCATTTTGACCAGGACGATGAAAAACATGAGGTAAACTGCTATATCACCTGGAACGGCATCACCATCCCGGTAAGATACGATCTTTCAAAGGCCGACCTGCCGGGCGGCAGGAACTATGTCAACGAATCCCTGTCCTCCGGCAAGATCTGCTACTGCGAGATCAAAAGGATCTGGTTCCGTTCCGGATATAAGTATTATGTGGACATTTATATGAAAGGGGAGGCTCCGAAGAAGGTGGAACCCGGAAAGTCCGTCATGGGCATTGACGAGGGGACTTCCACGGTCGCTGCTGTATCCGGGGATGCCGTATTCCTGGAAGAACTGGCTCCCCAGTGTGTGGATTACAACAAGGAGATCACAAAGCTCCAGAGACAGATCGATGTTTCCACCAGAAAGACGAACCCGGACAAGTTCAATGAAGACGGCACCTGCAGGAAAAGATCCGAGTGGAAGGAAAAACACTGGACGTTTTCCAAAAACTGTCTCAGGAAAAAGGCGAAGCTGCGGGAACTGTACCGCAGAAAATCGGCATACGCCAAATGCCGGCATGAAAACCTGCTGAACCGGATGATACAGTCCGCATCCTCTTTCGTGAACGAACCCATGGAATTCTCCGCACTGGCAAAGAGGTCGAAGAAGACGGAACGGCAGGACAAACTGTCAGAAGTAAAGAAGAAGGACGGTACCGTAAAGATAGTCCGTAAGTATAAACGTAAGAAGCGGTTTGGGAAGTCTGTGAACGACCGCAGTCCGGGCCTGTTCCAAACCAGGCTGAAACAGAAATGTGTCCAATATGGACTTGCCTATATGGAAACTGATAAATGGAAGTACCGTGCAAGCCAGTATGACCATGTCCTGGATGCGTATATCAAAGTAGAGCTTTCCAGACGGTTTAAGACCGTAGCAGGGCAGGTCGTACAGAGGGACCTCTACAGTGCGTTCCTCCAGTCCTGCATGGGCACCCCGGAAAAACCGGACAGGGAAAAATGCCTGCAGCTGTTCGGACAGTTTGTAAAGATGCAGGCGGAACTGATCATGAAGATGAAGGCCTCCGGACAGTCACGTCCGGCATGCTTTGGATTCTGATAAACGGCAGATCCTGCCGGAGTATCCCGTAAACCACCGTTTCCCAGAAAACATGTTGATCCGGCCACAGGGGGCAGAAACCACTCCTTCGGTTGCAAGTACAGGACACAGGCCTCTGGTCTGTGACCCCTCGAAAGCTTAGTCCGTAAAATGGAAGAGAGTCATGCAAAACTAAGGGACAGACCATGCCTGGAAGATCGGCCGTCTGCCGCCCGGGGGCTATACCTGCAGGGGTCCGCCTGCTGTAGTGAAGCCCGGGTCCTCTTCAAGTGCTTCCCTTTCGGGGAGTGCGGGAATCCCGCGACTTTAGTCGTGTGGAGGTTTCAAGAATCTGAACATGTCTTCGTTTGACACGCATAATGTAACGAACATGAATAAGATGTGGTATAACTGCAGAAGCCTGACACAATTAGACCTGTCAAATTTTGATACTTCAGGTGTAACGGGAATGGATTGTGCGTTCTATGCCTGTCATGGCATGAATACACTGGTTCTCGGTGAGAAATTTGCGTTTGTTGGAAGTACATATTCGATCCCGTTAAGCAGATGGAAAAACTCAAAAGGAGAAGTGTTTGATTCTGATGGAACAGTGAACAACATTCCAGGCAATGCAGCCGATGTCTACTCAAAACTGTAAATAATGTTGTACAGGTCGATCATTGTACGGTCTTTGTTCATTCCGCGGAAAAAATTAAATGCCTTTGCGGACATGAAAGGCGCAGTTCTGGCAAATTGTTCCAGTATTTCGCTGCTGCATTTTTCCAGCCCGCCATCGCCATAGTAATCCGCTTCCATTTGACACCAGCATATATCAAGGTTTGTGGGGGCTTCGATATATGGCCTGAATATTTTTGGGATAAAGATGCGTCTGATCTGTGACGGAAGTACCTGCTCTGTAATGTATTCTTCGTATTTTCCTTTGTGTACATCGAAATCCGGCATTTCGCTTCTGTCTGCGGAACAATCAATTTCCAGCAATGCGGCCCCATATTCCGGAAAAGAGTTTTCTTTTGTCAGAGGCTGAAATAAGTAAACAACTGACGTGGAGTTCTCTCCGCGTTTACCATCATCCCAGTTGTTGTTTCCGCATGCATCCAGAGAAAGGATACCTTTTTCCATGATCGATTTCAGGTCGCATATATCAACGTTTTTGTATAATATCATATTCTGACTCCTTCTTTCGTACCAGGATTTTCTCTCCCGGATATATCTTATTCCATGAACAGCGGGAACTGTTCGTTTTTCCTCTTTCTCTGCGGTGATGACTGGGATCTGCCGCGGAGATTTTTTTGCCCTGCGGATCAGTGTATCTTAAACCCCGGGGAGGAGAGTTTGAGAAGGTCTTTTGTGGAATATTTTGCATATATGTCATTTAAAGATGAAAAATATTCAGCTTTGGAAAAAGGCTTCATCTTTAAATCCATGGCTTCTGCGAAAAACTTTTTGGTAAAAGTGGTACTCATGGACATATATCTGAGTTTCATTAATTCCCCGTTACTGCAGTCGAACAGGGAGAGTGTAAGAGACAGTCCTTCGCCTTCATTCGGAAGGGTAAACTTCGTCAGGTTCTGGCTTAAATGCGGAGTATATGGGGCATCCATCCAGTTCAGTGATCCAATACGGAATACACACATCATGATGCCCTGCAGGGTGACAAAACGAAACTCAAAAGGGTTCTCTGCTCCAAACTGTGCAACCTCCTTTTCATCAGGTCTGGAAAAATACACTGCCAGAAATGCACCGTCATCTGCGAGGTCGAACTGAGTACCTTCTCCTCTGATGGCGGCATCGTAACGTTTTCCTACTTCGTAGCTTATCATATTTCTTTCTCCTTTGTTTAAGGCTGCAAGAAGCAGCCATTTATTTTGTCGCTGGGACAGAAACCGTTTCATAACCTGCTTCCTGTTCCTTATATTTTTCTATAATTTCTTCTGCCTTTTTGGTAAAACGGAATTCCCATTTTTCGGCAAATGCCTGGATCTCCTTGTAGAATTCCGCGGAGACGACCATCTCCTGTTTATTGTACTCCCAGCTTGCACCGGGAAGGGACCTGGCTGCCTTGTATATTTTTTCATTGTATGGAGTCCACCATATGGCAAGCCGGTCCTCAAATCTCTTGATCCATCGGTCGCATTCCGGGATGTAAGTGGTTAATGCTTTTTCCTTCGCAGCCATATCCGGGAATCTTACGGTGAACCCGCCTGTCAGCAGTGCTTTTCCGATTTCGCCTGCTCGATCCGGGAAATCTCCGGTGAGTTCATTGATCTTTCTTTTCCATACGCCGTCCCAGGAGTAACGGTGATCCTTTACAATTTTACGGAAATCGTCATCTTTGGGATAGTACAGTTTGATATAGTTCTCTGTATATTTTATCTCTACAACTCCGGGTTTCGTGCTGCCTTCCGGACGTACGGTCAGGGATTCCACTTCCTGTGCCAGTTCTTTTCTTACTTCCTCAGGGATAGATTCCTCTTTTTTGCGTTCCATCATATCGTCGTAAAATACGGTAAGGATCTCCTTGAGACTGCGGTGTTCGATCCAGAATTTTGCCTCTGTATGTTCCTGTATCCCGGTATCAACCATATCCGGCAGCTCATCCGGAAGCACATAGACCGTATCCCACGTATCTGGACGTTGAAAACTGAATTTCTTCTTTTGGGATTCCCTGATACGATCAAGCTTATCATTGATCTCCTTATACAGTTCCATCCGGATCGTGTTTGCCCAGGCGGTCTGTTTTTCTGTACCGGTAAGGTCGGGAAATCCGTATTCTTTTGATAATTCCGCGGATTCTACGTTTGATTTTTTTATTTTTTCATCACGCTCTTTCTGCCAGCAGTCCGGGCAGAGGCGGGAGAATGCCCTTTCTTTTTTATATCCCCTGTCCTTTTGCGGGCCGATGATATTGACACGTCCCTCATGCCCACAGGCATAAGTTCCCTCATACCAAGCCATATCTAACTCCTTTCTGCGTCTTCCTTTACAACGCGTTCCAACAGTTCCAGAACGTAATTTGGCGGATTCCTTTTTCCACTTTCCCAGTCCTCCAGGGTCCGGAGAGGAATGTGATACTGTCTGGAAAATTCGGTCCGGGAAACCTGTAAAAGTAACCTCATTTCTTTAATTGTCATTTCAGCAGTTCCTCATTGAAAAAATTTTTTATTGATTTAATTATACAACGCAATGCGTGGAAAATCAAGAAGAAAGTAATGTCTTTTGATGAGTTTTACAGCGTTTTTCATATAAATCCTAAGCCCGGAAACCCCATACCTTTAGGTGCGGGGAGGAAGGGCTTTTTTTTACAAAAAAATAAAAAATATTTTATTAAAATTTGGCTTCTAACACTCGTGACTTCAGTCATGCAGATACAGAAGCCTTTTTTCTCGTATGAGAAAAAAGAATGGTCTTTTTTTTGTCATACTATATCCAGAAATTGTATATACGATTCCATTGTCTCTGAATACATATATCGAATCCGATGATCTGAAAAATATTTGGAAGCAGGCGTACTCTATTGATGGTGATGAGAAGTGCAAATTAACGACCGAGGAAAAGAAGGCTGAGGAGAATATCAGGAAATATGTAAAAAACTTTGCTAAAAGAAAGAAGGAAAAACATATGCTTTGGTCTACATTATTTCACAAACTCGGCAAACAGCAGCTAAAATATTCGCAGCATAATCATGTGTATGCACTTCTGGAGAATCCGAAAACGCACCAGAAGGAGAAGGTATATCTGCTTTTAAAACATAATGCTGCTGGGCATCCATATTTTGTCCAGGATTTTGAGAAAACCGAAGACAGAAATCATAAGTATGAGAGAGGGAAAAAGAATGGAAGAAGAAATTAAAGTTAATAAAAATTGCGTCAATGCAAAAATCCAGGCTCATATCCTGCCTGAGTCGGAAATGAGAAAAATTGGGTTCACCGATCATGTAAAGGACAACTGGTATTTCTGCCGGATGTTACGTTTTCCGAAAAAGAAACTTTACCGGGATTTTGAGATATCCTTTTCAGTAACGATTCCTAAAAACAGTGACGATATCAGAATTGATGTTTTGGATGAAGCCTTTTGTCAGCCATACGACTACCAGCGAATCTTGTATGACCATCCAAATCATGAAACAGCTCTTATCGTACAGAACGAGATAGAGAAGTGGATGGATTACTTACAGAAAAAGGGTGCGCTGTCCGGGCATGTCCGCGGAGAATACATCTGAATAACGTGATCATGGATTCTGCTTTTTGTGTGATACAGAAATTGGTTGTTAGCCTAACGGGGGGAAACAGAATGAAAAAACTCATACTTACAATAGTTTTATGTGCTTTTGCAATGGTAGTAGCAGGGCTAAATGTCAGGTCTATGCAAAACCGCGGCGTGAAAGAAGCAACCGTGGAGGCAGAAGTAGAGGATATAGTTGGCATGAATAAGGGGAGCAGAGGGGAAATAAGCTGGAATGTAATCTACAAATATTCATATAAGGGAAAAGAATATCAGAAAGAAGTAGATGGCGTAAGGTCTTGTCAAAAAGGAGAAAAAGTCAGGGTTGCAATTGATTCAGATCATCCGGATGTTATTATTAATTTCACAAGAAAAGGTACTGCTTTAGTTTTTATATTGCTTGCGGTTGCGGCAGTATTTGCAATGTTTTGATAATGGTCGCAGAGGTAGTCTCTGAGCATTAGTGGATAAATTTATGGGCGAAGGGGTTTGCCCTCTATGAAAACGCATAGCTCTCAAGCCTCATCAAAAAATCCTTCCATAAAAATACAAGAAAATATCTCTCAAAAAGTGAATTCGAATTCACTTTTTTATTCTGTTTTCTTTTTGTCAATTTAATCGTATCAAAAACACGACCGGAGAATAAAGATACCGGCTTCGTGCTTTGAAATAAAACACAGGAGGAAAACTATTATGAAAAAACAGAAGAAAATAGAAAAGCTGAAGAAAATAATGGCAGAAGCCGCAGCTGCAGCCGTAGCTGAGAAAGTGGCAGAAGAGATTATCGAAGCTGGAATAAATATTTTCCAGCACATCGGTCTTGCTATTTTAAGTCTTTTGGGCGGAACCACTCCGCAGCAGACCAACGAGCCGGCAGCTCCGGTTTGTGAGCAGAGCGTGATGGTTAATTCAGAAATTAACCAGTATATCATTATTTCGCGGTAATCATTGTGGCAGCATCCTTTGGGTGCTGCCTTTTTGATTATTTCTTATCTATTTTCTCTGGATATCATCAGCCTGAATTTCTTGTAATTTTCGGTGTCGGGTACGGCAAAACAGACATCCTTAAACCGATAATCTCTTTGCTCTAGCCATCTTTTGAATCCGCAGGCCACAACAGTAGCATCCTGTCCAAACACTCCGCAGCCAAAAGCCCCCAGGATCAATGTATCCACGTGGTTGTCTTCAGCCACATCTAACACAAAACGGATACGCTCCAGCAGTGCGGTTAAATTTTCATCTGCCGATACGCTGCCGTATTTGGATGCCGCGGAATAGTTTGGGGCCGCACAGGTAAGGACGTCCGCTTTTAATTGCCGCGGAGGAGTAAGAGTATCTCCGTTTTCAAAGAAGATAATGTCTTTACTGTAAAGCGCCCGGTCTGTGTACAGGGAGTTGTTTTTGTGTCTGCTGTTCCAGGTGTAGAATTCCGGATGACGTATGAGAACATTGTACAACGTAGACGCATGGCACAGGCATTCTTCCTGGGCAGAAGAACCCTCCAGAAATCCGCCTCCCGGTTTTTGGTAGCTTGCAAAGTTAAGTACAGCAGTTTTACCTTGTTGGTGCAGGAATACAGCAGAGACAGTATCCAACGGCTCTACTGTAATATTAGGAATTACTGAGTCAGATCTTTTTTTTCCGGTATGAGGAATGGGAAATCCATTTCCACCATAGGCCTTTGTTTCTTTAACACTCTGCCCTATTTCATCCTTCATAAGGATCTCCATTTTTCGAAAATGCTCCAGAGCTTCCGCTTTTCTTTTTTCTTTGTTTTGATAATAGTTGTAGTAACTCAAAAAAAGCCCCTCCTCTTTAACGATTATGATACAAAAAAAATGCTTAAAATCAACTCTTATAGTTCTGACTGTGTGGTGTAATTAAGCATTTTTCATTTTTTAAATATTTCTTCATATTGTTTTTTGAAAGCGACCTGCGAAATTGCACAAATGATTCGCTAATCATTATTTCGAGCGTTTGAGGTTTGAGAGCTGTGCGTTTTCGTGGGGTTGTCAAGCTCATTAATTCCCATAATTAGCAGGAAACCAGTTTGAGAGCTGTGCGATTTCATAGGGTTGTCAAGCAGGATGCATTTTTCAGGATCTGAATTAGTTGTTTGAGAGCTGTGCGTTTTCGTAGGGGAGTCAAACAATTAAAGTACAATCTGAGCAACTGCTTTAGTTTGAGAGCTGTGCGTTTTCTAAGAAAGGTCAAACTAATCAGCAGCTTGAAAAAGTACGAATTTTTGTAAGGATGTTACCATCATTCAAGCGACTCAACATAAAAAAAGACAGGTGAAAAACCTGTCTTTTTTTTACCTGGTTTTAAATCATTTTCTTCATATTATCCATGAAAACGTGATGTAAAAAACATAGTGATTAAGCGTAACTTAAAATTTGCAAAACAAAAGACTTCTTCCGAAGTCTTAAGTTGCACACACTGTGCGGCTGGACGAACCAGCGGATTGAGATTACCTTTATTTGAACTCGCTGTGCGTTTGTGCACAGCCCTCAAACATAGGTGTATCTTTTACATTCTTATACTACTACAGGAAAGGGAGCTTGTCAATGAAAAAAAAGGCCGAAAAGATTTATCTTGGACTCAATGTTGGAACAAATTCGATTGGATATGCTGTGACAGATGAGCAGTATAATCTTTTGAAATTCAATGGAAACGATGCGTGGGGAAGCATTGTTTTTGACGCTGCGTCTTCAAACGAAGACAGAAGAAACCACCGTCTGGCACGAAGGAACTTGGACAGAAGACAGCAAAGGATAGTTTGGCTGCAGGAGATTTTTGCTAAAGAAATTTCAAAAGTGGATGATCGTTTTTTTATCCGGCTGTCCGAAAGTTTTCGATGGAGAGAGGATGTCCAGGACCAATATGTTTTCTTTAATGATAAAGAATATACGGATGTTCAATACATGAAGGAAAATCCAACAATCCACCATTTGATCTGTGAACTGATGGATAATAAAGCTCCTCATGATGTGCGCCTGGTATATCTGGCATGCGCATGGATGATTGCTCACAGAGGACATTTCCTTAATAATCTTAATGTGGAAAAACTGGATGAAATCATGGATATCAGCTCTGTGTATCAAAACTTTATAAATTATTTTACTGAAAATGGATACAAAAGACCATGGGGTGAAATAGATGTAAGTGCTTTGGCAGAAGCTCTAAAACGAAGATCAGGAGTTACGGCAAAAACGAAAGAACTGCTAAAAATCCTTCTGAACGGAAAGAAGCCGGAAAAATCCGGAACTGAAGAGTTTCCTTTTAGCCAGGACAGTATCATACGACTTCTGGCAGGCGGGCAGTGTAAATTGAAGGACGTTTTTTGCAAAGAAGAATATCTGGATTTGGGTTCCATCTCATTGGATATGGATGAAGACAAGTTTGGTGAAATTTCAGGCAGTATCGGAGAGGATTATGACCTGCTCATGGCATTACGTGGACTATATGACTGGAGTGTACTGGCAGATCTATTAAACGGTCATTCTAAAACGATCTCCGCGGCAAAAGTACAGATGTATGAGCAGCACAAAGAGGATCTGCGGGTTTTAAAATATTTCATGCACAAGTATTTGCCCGGTAAGTATAATGAAGTATTCAGAAAGGCGAAAGCGGATAATTATGTAGCTTACACAGGTCATATGGATAAGGAAACTGCAAGTCAGCTCAAAAAGAAAGCAAACGTTGAGGATTTTTCAAGATATATCCAGAAGCTTGTGAGATCAATAAATCCAGAAGAAAAAGATCAGCAGACATATCAAGATATGTGCGAACGTCTTGAGTTGAAGTGCTTTTTACCCAAACAAAGGAGCACCAATAACCGCGTTATACCGCATCAGCTGTATGAATATGAGTTGATTCGAATTTTGAAAAATGCATCCTTATATTTACCATTTCTTAATGAAGTCAGGAATGGAGTCAGTGAGATAGACAAAGTGGTATCCATTTTCAGGTATAAACTTCCGTATTATGTAGGGCCATTGAATGAGGAATCTTCTTTTGCATGGATTTCGCGTAAACAGGGAAAAATTACACCGTGGAATTTCAAAGACATGGTAGATGAGGATACCAGTGAGAATGTTTTTATCAGAAGGATGACAAATAAATGTACCTATTTGCCAGGGGAAGATGTTTTGCCAAAAGATTCTCTATGCTATCAGAAATTTATGGTGCTAAATGAACTTAATAATCTTAAGATTGATGGGCGCAAAGTTCCTGTTGAAGTAAAACAGGGAATCTATCATGAATTATTTGAAAAGAAAAAGAAAGTGCGGCGAAAGGATATTGAAGAATATCTTATAAGTAATAATTATCTGGCTAAGGGTTCGACAGAACTGATAAGTGGAATTGATGAGCAAGTGCATTCCTGTCTGTCATCTTATTCTGCATTTCGAAATCTTTTGAGCAGAGAAATTTTATCTGAAAATGATGTAGAAAAAATTATAGAGAGGGCTTCTTATGCAGAAGACAAGAGTCGTGTAAAAAAATGGCTTAGAAAAGAATATCCCGATCTTTCACAGGATGATGTTCGCTACATCACTAAAATCAAAATTAAAGAGTTTGGAAAATTATCCAGAACATTTTTAACAGAATTAAAAGGATGCAATAAGCAGGATGGAGAAATGACAACGATTCTGCGGATAATGTGGGAAACCAATGATAATTTAATGGAAATACTTTCCGATAAATATACATTTCGAGAAGCTGTGGAGGCATTTACACAGGAATATTACACTGGGAAAAAGAAAAGCTTAAAAGAACGTCTTGATGAAATGCGCGTTTCCAATTCAGTGCGGCGTCCGGTTTACAGAACTCTTGCTGTTGTAAAAGATATTGAAAAGGCCTTTGGGAAGCCAGACAAGATCTTTGTGGAAATGACGCGTGGCGGACAGACTGATCAGAAAAGAAAGAGAACTAAGAGCAGAAAGCAGCAGATCCTTGATCTGTACGATAAGTGCAAGGATGATGTTCATGATCTGATGCAGCAGTTAGAGTCTATGGGAGAGTACGCAGACAGCCGTCTGCAGAGTGACCGGTTGTATTTATATTTTATGCAGTTTGGAAAATGCGCATACAGTGGAGCGCATATAGGGTTTGACCAGCTGATGGCTGGTTCTGTGGAATATGATATTGACCATATCTATCCGCAGTCCTACGTAAAAGACGACAGTCTGAACAACAAGGTGCTGGTTCTGTCAGATCTCAATGGTACGAAAGATAACATTTATCCTGTTTCTCCAGAAATCCGCGGAAAAATGCAGGGGCTTTGGAGCTGGTGGAACCATGTGGGGGCAATCAGCGACGAGAAATACAAGCGATTGATACGCTCTGCTCCGTTTACGGATGAAGAAAAAATGGGTTTTATTAACCGGCAGCTTACAGAAACGTCTCAATCCACAAAGTTTATTGCAGATCTGTTAAAAGAAAGGTTCCCAGATGCGGAGGTTGTATATGTAAAAGCAGGTCTTGTTTCTGATTTCCGACATGAATTTGACCTGCCGAAATCCAGAAGCTACAATGATCTCCATAATGCCGCGGATGCGTTTTTGAGTGTGGTTGCAGGAAATGTTTATGATATGCGGTTTTCAAAAAAGTGGTTCAGGATTGATGAAAAATATAGCGTTAAGGTAAAAACAATCTTTACCCATGAGGTCAAATGCCGCGGAGACATTATTTGGGATGGAATGCCTATGCTCGAAAAGGTAGAAGATACTGCAAGGAAGAATACGGCGCATTTTGTGAAATATGCTGCGTTTAAAACAGGGGGATTGTTTGACCAGAATCCAGTTAAGAAAGGAACCGGCTTGATTCCTTTAAAGGCGGGATTGCCTACTGAAAAATATGGTGGGTATAATAAAGCTGGTGTAATGTTTTTGATACCAGTCAGATACAATATCGGAAAAAAAAGCGAGATCTTGATACTGCCTGTGGAATTGATGCATGGGAAACATTTTTTAGAAGATAAAGTGTTTGCCAGAAATTACACCTTCACAAGATTGGAAAATATCCTTGGGAAGAAGGTAGGAGAGGTTTCTTTTCCCATGGGTATGCGTCCGTGGAAGATTAATACCATGTTGTCATTTGATGGATTCAGGGTATGTCTTACAGGAACCGGTGGAAGGGGTAAATGTCTGGTGGCTCAGCCGGTAATGCAGTTTTCCGCTGATGAGCACTGGAGATTTTATATAAAAAGACTTGAGAGATTTGTCGAAAAAATCGGGATCAATCCCGATCTGCTGTATGATAAAGATCATGACAAGGTATCTAAGGACGAAAACCTGAAACTGTATGAGCTATACGTTGATAAACTGCAGAATACAATTTACAAAAAAAGGGTCAATTCGCCGGTACAGACTCTATTGAAAGGGAAGGAAGAATTCAAAAAATTGAGTATCGAAGAGCAGTGTCAGGTTTTACTGAACATTCAATCTGTGTTTGGACGAATGACTGGAGGTTGCGATCTGACATTGATCGGTGGATCAGCGCATAGTGCAGCAACTGGCAGTTTAAGCACTACGATCTCGAATTGGAAAAAGAAATATTCCACTGTCAGGATCATTGATCAGTCACCATCTGGAATGTGGGAAAAAAGTTCGGAGAATCTGTTGGATCTCCTCTAAAAAAAACGCGGTTAGTCTTACGGTTTCCAATCGTGAGATGCAGCCGCATTATTTTTTGCCTAAAAAAATCATTTTTTTTATTTTTCTTCATATTTAACTTGATTGTTTCTATGAACAGCACAAATGATTCGCTGATCATTATCTCGAACGCTTGAGGTTTGAGAGCTGTGCGTTTTCGTAGGGGAGTCAATCAGCATTGCAGATTTGCAGATAAGGAGGTGAGTTTGAGAGCTGTGCGTTTTCGTAGGGGAGTCAATCGAGTCAAACTGCTTGATATGTTTCAATTCGGTTTGAGAGCTGTGCGTTTTTGCATGGGCCAAAAAGTGAATTCGAATTCACTTTTTTGGTCCCGGTAAGCAATCTAACAAAAAAATCATTTTAACGATTTCCGCGGCCTGATTAAAAGCAGTAAGCAGCGTAAACAGAAAAGTATTTTGCAATCTAAGAATAGGAGGCGAAGATATGCCAATTAGTTTATCAAAAGGACAGAAGGTAGATTTAACAAAAAAGAATCCGGGACTTAAGAAGATCATGGTAGGTCTTGGATGGGATGTAAACGCTTTTGATTCAGGTGCGGATTTTGACCTGGATGCAGCAGCATTTATGCTTGGGGCCAACGGAAAATGCCCTACGGAGAAAGAATTCATTTTCTATGGAAATCTGAAGCATGCCAGTGAATCTGTCGTTCACATGGGAGATAATCTTACCGGTGAGGGCGATGGCGATGACGAGCAGATCATGATCGATCTGTTAAAGATTCCGGCTAATATTGAGAGAATTGCTTTTACGGTTACCATTTATGATGCAGAAGCAAGACGTCAGAACTTCGGACAGGTTTCAAACTCTTACATCCGTCTGGTAGATGAATCCAATGAGGTGGAACTGATCCATTATGATCTTGGGGAGGACTTCTCCATTGAAACAGCAGTAGTTGTAGGAGAACTTTACAGACATAACGGAGAGTGGAAGTTTAATGCCATCGGAAGCGGATTCCAAGGTGGACTTGCAGCGCTCTGCGGTCATTATGGTATTGAAGTAGCGTAATGTAAGAGACAGTCGGCTGTTTGGTAAAAATACTAAACAGTTATCAGGTATGGAGCTGTATAGCGAAGCGGATAAGACAATATGGGAGGAAAAATATATGCCAGTTAGTTTAAAAAAAGGACAGAAGGTCAGTCTTACAAAAGGTAACCCGGGACTTAAGAATGTAGTTGTAGGTATCGGATGGGATATCAATGCTTTTGACACAGGCGGAGATTTCGATCTGGATGCAGCAGCGTTCTGTCTGACAGATTCCGGAAGGGTTTCTGATTCGAACGATTTTGTATTCTATGGAAATCTTGTACATCCGTCCGGAGCAGTCCAGCATATGGGAGACAACCTTACAGGTGCCGGAGACGGAGATGATGAGCAGATTAAGATCGATCTGTCAAAGATTCCTGCCAATATCACAAAGATTGCATTTACAGTTACCATCTATGATGCAGAGGCAAGACGCCAGAATTTCGGACAGGTTTCCAATGCCTTTGTGAGAATCTTCAATGAAGTGACAGGAGAAGAAATCCTCAGATATGATCTTGGAGAAGATTTCTCTATTGAAACAGCAGTTGTATTTGGTGAACTGTACAAGAATGGTGACGAATGGAAATTTAATGCCATTGGAAGTGGTTATCAGGGTGGTCTGGCTGCTTTGTGCAACAGTTATGGTGTAGACGTAGAATAGTGCCGGAGGGCAACAGGAGGGACGAAAATGTCAGTAAGCTTACAGAAAGGACAGAAGGTAAATCTGTCAAAGGAGCATGCAGGATTAGCAAAGGTGATCGTGGGACTTGGCTGGGATGAGGCAAAGCCATCCGGCGGTGGTGGATTGTTTGGTGCATTATTTGGTTCTTCATCACATCAGGCAATCGACTGCGACGCTTCTGCAATCATGTTGAAAAATGGTAAATTTACAGATAAAACAGACCTGGTATATTTCGGCAACCTGAAACATAAATCCGGGACAGTCAATCATATGGGAGACAATCTTACAGGAGCAGGCGAGGGAGATGATGAGCAGATCGTTATTGATCTGTCAAGAGTTCCGGCTGAATATGATAAGATTGTCATTGTTGTCAATATCTATCAGGCAGTAAAGAGAAAACAGCATTTTGGAATGATCAAGAATGCATTCATCCGTCTGGTTGATGCCAGAGACAATAAAGAAATGTGCAAATATAATTTGACTGAGAATTACTCAGGCATGACCGCGATGATTTTTGGGGAAATATACAGGCATAATGGCGAATGGAAATTCAACGCCGTAGGAAATGGCACAACAGATCCCGGACTTTCAGAACTCTGCCAGAGATTCGTATGAGACAAACCGGGTGGTAATTAAAAAAAGGAGAGACGTCGGTTTCTCCTTTTTTCGTATGAAAACAATATCTGCGACAAAAAGGATATACTTAAAATAGTTTTTGATTCAATAAACTCGTACCAAAAACTATTTTGATCAACTATAAGGAGGATTTTATAATGAACAAGGAAGTATTGATGCAGGGTCTGTCCGGACAGCAGGTCGGCGAGAGCAAGGCGAAGTACGGTACCAATGAACTGGCGAAGAAAGATACCGAATCGCTCTGGTCCATGTTCATCGGTGCATTTGATGATATCTGGATCAAGGTATTATGTGCGGCTCTGGCTCTTAAAGTTATTCTGGCTGTGCTGGGAATCTTTGTCCCTGCATTGTCCGGCGGAAATGATGCTGTGGAGATCGTCAGTATTGTAATCGCAATCGCACTTGCTACCGGTTTCAGTACCCTGTCAGAGTACAGAAATACTT
>OBWY01000373.1_pt1 | contig 38481 bp, 39 predicted proteins | sample 1538081 | NCBI WGS metagenome assembly OBWY01 (sample SAMEA2580089, study PRJEB22360) | human gut metagenome | biome: human gut; feature: human-associated habitat; material: faeces | place: Denmark | collected 2008/2010
AACACACACAAAAATTTCTACACACGTTAAGGGCATACCAAGACACAACACACAAAAAAGCCAGAGAATAAAAACATCCCTGGCATTCAATTGATATTACTCATGATACTAATCCATATAAGAATATTATAAACCAAGCCACTAGGATAAAGATATAAGGGATTGCATACTTCTTAAATGGGTATCCTTCTATCCCATCATGGAGGGCATATATAAATACTATGGGCCATAGTAACATCATTAATGCTACTCCCAGTAATTTAAACCAAGTAAAGCCAAGGCATACTAGAGCATCAAAATTCATTGAGCTACCCTTATAATTACCGTGACTATCGAAGTGATAGTAGTTCTTAGGTTTTAATACTTGCTCAGATCCTAGGTAGGGTGGTAGGTCCTTTTTAATGAACCTACCCTTGCTATCTCTTCTCCTTAATATCTTGGGAGCAGATAAATCTTCGTCGTAATCCTTAATCTTTGGCATTGTTTTTCTTTTTAAAGAATATTAGGTAAATAGGGAATAAAGGTAATACTAACCAGATGGTAAGAAATAATAGGTTGGGTCTGATCATCCTAATTTCTTGACATAACATCTTAGTTAAGATTATAGAGGGGATTAGGCATATCCCATAGATTATGCCTAATATTATCCAAGTACTATTCATTGAGCTTTTCAATTAATTTTTTAAGTTTCTTATCTAAGGTTATCACCTTCTCAAGGGTTTCATCATCCTTGTGTTTCCCATTATCATCCAACCATTTTTTGATTGCCTCTAAGGATTTCTTGGATTGGTGATATGCAACAAAGGCATTGTACTTCTGTTCATTCTCTGTAGTACAAGGTAGGATTATTGCATTACCTTTTCCATCTAATCGAGTAAATTGACCCTCTAGATTTGTTGTTCTAGTAATTATTACCTTATTAGATAATATTGCAGTACCATTCTTTTTATCGATAGATACTACGTTTGCCTTTTCCATTAGGGTTTTGTCTTGGTAAATTACCGAGTTACCCTCTTTGAGTTTTATTACTTCTTTTTTCATATAAATAATGTATTTATTTCGTTATACAAATATACTATTTTATTTTTAAATATCAATCATTATTGAATAAATTCTGCAAATCTTCTGAGGTTATCCCATGCTGACGGTAGTAGTCGTATTCCCAAGGATTTAGAGGTTTGCAATTGACTGGGTATTCGTCTCTTAATTCGAAAGGCAAATAGCCAAGAAATTCTATACTGTTGAAATACTGTACCTTACCGTCAGTAAATAAGAAATATTTCAAGGGTCTATCGATTGCCTTACCGAAATTACTTCCTATTAATCTGATATCTTTGTTGGCAATGTAAACATGATACTTATCAGTTATCAAATATACCTGGGTATTCCAGGGTTTCTTCGATTCATCTAAGGTTTTCCTAAACCAATCAACCATAATCTGTTGTTTCTTTTCCATAACCATAATTAAATTATTTATTCATTGATAAATAGAACTCGATATACCTACCTAAGAAAGGCTACAAGCAATACTTTACCATCTTTAATGTAAACTCTAAGAATTTATATTATGGATAAACTTACTAACGAATTAATTGCCAAGGTTGCAAACAAGTTAAACCTTGAACCAGCTCTGTTAAAGACAGTAACTGTAGTAGAATGTGGTAATCGAGACGGATTTTTACCCTCTGGTAGACCTCAAATTCTCTTCGAGGGTCATGTAATGTGGAAATATTTGAAGATAAAACTCGATGGAGAAGGCAAAAGAACCTATTTATATGACCTAGCCAAGAGAAATCCATCCTTAGTTTATCAAAAATGGACCAAAGAATTCTACTTAGGAGGTGAAGGAGAGTGGAAAAGACTCGAAGCAGCTCGTAAAATTGATGAAAACTGTGCTAATTTAGCTACTTCTTGGGGATTGGGACAGATTATGGGCTTCAATTATCAGCTTTGTGGATGTCAATCAGTGGATGAAATGATCCAAAAGATGTCTGAATCTCATGAAATGCAGCTAGAATTGATGTATCATTTCCTCTATAACTCTGGTTTAGTGAAGCATTTGAAGGCAAAAGACTGGGATGCCTTCGCTAAAGGATATAATGGTCCTGGTTACAAAGATAATAACTACGACCAAAAGCTAAGAAATACCTATGAAAACTTTAAAGACAAGCTATGAAAGTAATCTACAACAACCTTATACCTTTCAAGGGATACAAAGCTATCAACATCTTTGGTTTAGTGTTTGTAAGAAAGGGGGCTAAGTTTACTGAGGTGGATTATAACCATGAACATATACATTCAAAGCAAATGGCTGAGATGTTATGGGTATTTTTCTACCTTTGGTATGGAATCGAGTACTTAATCATCCTTTGTTTTGCTAAATGGAACAAGCAGAATGAAAGGTATCATGATGTAAGTTTTGAGGAAGAAGCTCATAATAATGATTCGAACCTGGATTATATTTCAATTAGGAAGCATTATGCTTGGTTCAAATACATAAAATTGAGAAGTTACAAGAAATGAAAGAAGACTTAAGAGTACTGGGAGTATGTGGAGGGCAAGGAGCCCTCCTATTCCCTTTTAAAGATAAACTTATTGGGAATATTGAACCCAGAGGAGTATTTCATACAGCTAAAGAAGAGCAATGGAAAGCTAATTTCAAGGGTATACCCTTCTTAAAAGGCTATGAATTACCCAAAGATTGGCATCCAGATATTATATTATCTAGCCCAGATTGTGGTAGTTGCTCAGTTATGAGGTTATCTAAATCAAAGACTCTTGGTGACCCTAAAAGTAATAAAAGTATACAACTAGTATTTCAGTCAATTCAATATTACGAACCTGCTCTCTTTCTTATAGAAAACCTACCAAGATTGCTATCCCTCATTTCTAAAGAAATGTTAACGGATTTCTTTAAGAACTATAAACTTATTTTTCACGAAAGAAGCGTTTCTGACTTCGGAAACTCCCAAGTATCAAGAAAGAGATTAGTTATTGTCGGGGTTCATTTAAACAAGGGTAAGAGTTATTTGGATTCATTTAATGAAGTGTTTCAAGTAAATACTCCAAAACTTACTAGAGATTTACTAGTACCAGCTCCAGAGGAAGCTTTTATCCCTTTCACTGATAAAGTTTTAGCCATGTATGATTATCGGAAACTACCTGAAAAGAAAAATCTTACAGTTAGACAGGTTAGACAGCTTTGGATTAAGGATTTCAAAGATGAAAAGAAATGGCCAATCAAAACTGCTAAGATGAGTACTTTACCCGGAGTATACCGATTAGAAGAGGATAAACCTCCTTTAACACTCAGACCCTCAGATAGGCAATTTAGACCTGATGGGTATCCTTTGGGTATTTATGATTTCAAGGCAATTATGGGATTCCCTGAAAATTACCGAGTATTTATTCGGGGATTTGCTACTTGGGACCCTAAGACTTATCACTACTGGTTAAATAAAGCTAGGTATACACTTGCTAAGGGTTCCGTATGTGAAGTAGGATTATGGTTTAAGGCCTGTATATAATATACTTGTATATATTTAAGTGGCCTAATACCTTCCCAATTCCCATCTTAACTTACCCATTAGGATATTCCTTCCTTCGGAAGGAAGGTATCTTTAGCTAAAGCTAAAGCTACTGTGCACGACGCGTTAAATTATATTATAAAAGAAGCCATACTCTTCGAGGTACCAAGTTTACTATGGAACATAAACAAACCTAAAACTCAAGAAATATGGAAAATTTGAAATTAACTCATGAAGAACGAAGAATACTTAAGTTGAATGGAATTCTTCCACAATCAATTGCTAAGCTGGTTAAGTCTAAAGTTATCCGATTAGCTTTCAAGTTAGGAAGTAGAATTTCAATGAGAGAATCTGAAAAATGTTATTTCATTGGAATTACTCTACCAAAATCCGAGAACTTAGACCTGGATTTATTTGAAGAACTGAAGAACAATGCTAATGAACTCAAAGAAATCATTCAAAAGTCTAAATTATGAAGAAACTTAAAGTTGCCATGATAGTCCTTTTACTAGGATTTACTATTTACCTTTGCTTCAGGAATTACAAACTGAATCAACAACTCAGTATGTTACCTGATAAAGAGATCATTCAACATACTGATACAATTTATTTGAGGAAAGATTTCCTGCCAATTTCCTACGATAATTTACTTAACCCAAGTAGAATCCTTCTCTACAATTCTCCGCATTCTTCGGTTAGCCAGGGTTTATGCAGTACCGATTCAGCAGAGATATCAGAGAAGGATTCTCTTGTTCAATTAGTAATCGATAAGAATCAACTTACATTGAGTTTCCTTAATCAAAACTCGGGAATTTATTCTAGTAGGTTATTCAATATCGACCCTAATAACTACAAGTATTCTTGGTATAACGGAAAACTTACCACACAAGAAATTAAATCTAGAATAAGATTAGTTCCTTATGTTTATGGTAAGTACCGACCCTTTAACAATCTATGGGATTTGGGAACAGGAATTTCAATCGAGACTAAGAGATTTAATTACAAACTGGGGATAAACGGTTTTTATTACCCAAGATATTTCTCAGGTATCAAAACTGATTTAGAACTGGTAGTAACTTATAAATTTTAGATTTTATGGCAAAGAAGATACAGGAAACACCAACTAACCTTACAAGAGAAGAATTATCTAATCTATCTAGGGTTACAACGGATGTTTTCTTTTTCAGTCTTTTTTGTTATGTGATACATCCAGTGAGAGGGAAGGTTCGATTTGAATTATATCCGTATCAAAAAGCCGTACTATACCAATTTATACTCCAGAGATTCAATATCTTGTTAAAGTTCAGGCAAGCGGGTATTACAGAACTTATATCTATGTACTGCTTATGGCTGGCATCATATCATCCTAATAAGAAGATAAACATTATCTCCATTAAGGATACTACCGCTAAGAAGGTACTTAAGAAGATTAAGTTCATGTATAAGAATCTTCCATGGTATATGCAAACCCCGATCATTAACGGAAGAACTGGGGAATTTGGTTCTGCCTCTATGATTGAATTCGATAATGGTTCATTCATAGAATCCATCCCAACATCTTCCGAAGCCGGTCGTTCAGAATCTCTTTCTCTCCTGGTAATTGATGAGGCTGCAATCGTTCGGTGGGCTTCAGCTATTTGGGCAGCTGCCTTCCCTACGCTTTCCACCGGAGGTTCAGCCATCATCAATTCTACTCCATACGGTATGGGTAATTTTTACCATTCAACATGGGTAGATGCTATAGCTGGAGGTAATCCTTTCAATGCTATTCGATTATATTGGCAGATGCACCCAGAACGGGATCAATCTTGGTATGACCAGATGGCTTCTGCATTGGGTCCAAAAAGAACTGCACAAGAAATCGATGGAGACTTTCTTTCTTCAGGTAATACAGTATTTGATATGGCAGATATCAAGGCTATCGAAGATTGCTTAAGTGATTATCCAGTTTTAAAATATCGTTTCAATCGTCAGTATAGACAATTCAACGAACCAGATCCAAATAAACAGTACTTTATCGGTGCAGACGTTGCAACAGGTAGAGGCTCAGACTATTCTTCTTTCACTTGTATGGACAAGCTGGGAGAAGAACAAGTTGTGTATAAGGGAAGAATGGCAGTAGATAAATATGCTAGGTTACTGGGAGATACTGGGCAATTATTTAATTTTGCTGTTGTAGCTCCAGAATCTAACGACGTTGGGTTAGCAGTAACTTCTGCTCTTCAGTCAGAAGGTTATCCTAATCTATACTACTATCAAAAGCTTCTGAAAAAGAAAGGTAAATCCAGACCAGAGGTTGATAAATCTCCAGGTTGGTTAACTACCCAAAAGAATCGTTCAGTAATTATAGAGGGTCTAGAACAAGATATTCGAGAAGAGAATATTATTGTGAAGGATCCTTTCTTTGTTCAAGAAGCTCCTACCTTTATATATGATGGTTTGGGTAGACCTGTAGCCATGGGTAAACACAGAAATAATACTTCTGCTGTAGATGTGGATTTGGAAGGAGATGTTTATTCTGATGATGATATATTTGGTAAAGCAATTTGTAATCACATACGAAAAGGAAAAACTAATGTAATAATACAACCGAAATGAAAATTCTTAAGTTTTTTGGATTCGATAGAAGGAATCGATCTCCAATACAAGAAAACAAGGCTAATCCTCCAAGTAAAAAAGAGGAGGTACCTATTTCACCCGGTAGAGTATCGGAACCGGATGATGACCCAGGTAACTTCATTCATACATTGAAAGGCTTAACTCAGATGGTTACGCCTTCTTTTCGTGTTGAAGTGATTCAGCTTTTAAGGGATTTATATAAAGTGAATCCAGATGTTAACATAGCTTTACAGGACATGTTTAAGCTTGCTAATACTGGTCACAACATAACCTTCCCTAATAATACCGATAAAGAGGCTGATAAGATGAGAGATCATCTTTCTAAGGTATCCTCTAAATGGTCTAACTATACTGCTGGTATGGATGGTTTGGTAAACAAGATGATAGTTCAATTGATGATTAGTGGAGCTATCTCAGTAGAAGCTGTACCAAATGAAAAGTTAGAGGGTCTAGCTACTGTATTATTCCTCAAACCAGATAGGATAGTATTCAAAAGAGAGAATAATGGTGTATACAGTCCATATCAGAGGAACACTCTTTGGAATGGCTCGAATAAGCAAGATTATATCAAACTTAATACAGAGACCTACTGTTATGTTGGTATGTATAATGATACTGATGAACCTTACGGAATACCTCCTTTTATGGCATCTTTGGATTCATTAAAGGGTCAGCATGATATGAAAACTAACTTTAAACATATCATGGAAATCTGTGGTATGGTTGGTTTTCTAGAGGCTTTGATGGAAAAACCACAACAGAAACCTAATGAAAATGTAGAAGCTTACACTAGAAGATTAAATAGGGAGCTAATACGTTTGAAACAGAATGTAAGGGAAGGTATGAAGGATGGAGTAGTAACTGGTTACATTGATGACCACCAGTTTAAACTTAACTCTACTTCAAAAGAGATGAGCAATATTGATAAACCCTGGAATATGAACCAGCAATCAGTTGCTAATGGTTTGGGAGTAAATGGCAACCTAATTGGAGTACAAGCTTCCATTGGAGAAGGAGCAACTGGTATTATGCTTTCTAAGCTTATAAGTCAGCTGAAGAATATCCAAATGATAGTTTCTTATGTTCTTAAGTTTATTTATGAACTAGAACTACGTCTGGCTGGCTTTGATTGTAAGGGAATATCCATTACTTGGGGATCATCCACTATCTCTGATGAGGTTAAAATCCAACAGGGTAGACAGTATAAGATTCAGAACCTTGACTTACTTTACAAGGCAGGTATCATTTCTCAATATCAATATGCTTGGGAAATGGGTTATGATTCTCCTTCAGAAGAAGAACCAAGAGTTTCATTGGAAGACCAATTTGCTAAGGGAGGTAATTCAGACCCACAAGAGGGTACTAAGAAGAAACAGAGACAGGACGATAAGAATCAATCCGCTCGTAGATCAAGAGATAAAAATAATCCGGCTCCTTCACGAGGAGATCAAAATACTAAATCAAGATGAGTAAACCGATTACTAAAAAGAACAGAGAACATTTGGATTCTTTAGTGATAGGTAGTGGTCATACTATAATGGCTGGGTATATCCCAACATCCATAGAACCACAAACCTTCTCAGAGAATTTTTATAAATGGGCTCAAACTTCTAAGGAGTCAGTCAGTCAATTTGGTTTTTGGGGAGGAGAAATAGATTATAATACCTATTATCCTGACTTGAAGCCAGAAGAACTTACTCCTAAAGATGAGGAGTTTATTGAACCAATGTTCAGATTATTATCTGCAACTATTGTGTCTAAGAACTGGAATCCTACCGATTTTAGTCAAAATGGAGTATTAAAAGCTTCTATGAGAATGCTCTTAGGACAAACAGTAAACTGTGACCATGAGACTAATATTGGTAATGCTATTGGAGCTGTATCACAAGTTATCTGGCAAGATGAATACAAGGATGGTTCTTTTGTTATTCCTGCAGGTATTAATGGTATATTAAAGATTGATGGTAAAGCAAATCCGAGAATTGCTAGAGGCATTCTTATGGATCCTCCATCTATCCATTCTAACTCAGTAACAGTACAGTTTAAGTGGGATAAGTCTCACCCAAATATGGAAGATAACGAATTCTACCAGAAACTGGGTACCTATGATTCTAAGGGAGTTATGGTACGAAGAATAGTTACTGAAGTAGTAAGATACTTAGAAACCTCTTTGGTATCTCATGGAGCTGATGCTTTTGCTCAGAAGATTGGGGATGATGGTAAAATCATTAATCCCAATTTTGCCAAGAGAACTTGGGCTTCATACGAAGAATATAGAGATGATAAGTCTAAACAGTATTTCTTCTATGATACGAAAACTGATCTAGCTTTGTTCAGTGAAAATAACGATACTTCCCAATCTTATGATGATAATCAAGGAAATCAAAATCCTAATAATAAAGATATGAATGAACTACAAAAATTTTTAGAAAGAATCTTTGGTAAAGATTGCCTTACTCTTGCCGAAGGTACAGAGATGAACGAGGAAACTGCATTTGCAGCCATTCAGGAATTGGTTAATTCTCGTAACACTCTTCAGACTACTGTGAATAACTTAACTACAGAAAAAACTTCTCTTACAGAACAGGTTACTAATCTGAATGCAGAAGTTGCAAATCTGAAGGAAATGGCTCAGGTAGGTAAAAACCACATTGCATCTCTCCGTGAAAATGCTGTTGCAACCTATAAAAAACTTATGGGTGACAAAGCTGATGAAACTATCGTTACAATGTTGAATGCCGAAACTACCGGCATGGTAACTTTGATCTCTCTTACTAAAGATTACCAAGCTCGATTGGAAGAAAAATTCCCAATGACCTGTGCTAAATGCGGTTCTCATGATGTAAGCCGTGCTTCTTCTGCAGCTGAGCCAGAAGATAAATCTGATAACAAAGCTACTGCTCAGAATTCCGAAAAGAGTACTGAAGAGATTCTGAAAGGTATCTATTCAAACAAATTAAAATAATCTCTAAAAATAAGAAGAATATGAATACACATCCTACTACTAAGCTGGTAAATCAGGATCAACCGATGACTCTGTTTGGTGAAAAAACTCCCAGAGCGGTGATCTATAAGAGCGAATCTCACAAGTTGCATCAGGCTTTCTGTGTAAAAGAAAACAAAGTTATTCATCAGGGTATGCCGGTAGCTTTGGATACCGATGGTAATATCGAACCTTATATCCCGGATGGAGATGGCAGCCAGGTTTATCTGGGTATAGCTGTAACTGACAACATTAACCCAGCTTATCAGGCTCAAAGAAATTTCCCCGTAGAAGTAACTGTAGCTGTAGAAGCTTTCATGGTTGTAAACTGGGTAGCTAAAGAGGCTATGGAATGTGGTTATGTAAAACCCACAGATACCCTGTTGATCGACCGTTTTATCACTGCTGAAACTTCAGCCGATGAAACAAAATTCATTAGCATCGTACCGGCTGATGAAGCTAATGATATTATTCAAGTATTGGTACGCTAATCATTAACTGAACATTAAAAGAACAATGAATACAGAATTTGCACAATTGAAAATGGAAGACCTTAGAAAGGAACTTCCAGAAATGGTAAGAAGTTTGGAAGCATACCGTCAGGGTTCCAACAACACATTGCCTATTGAAGTTACTCTGGAAGAACTGGTACAGGGTAAATATGGTGTATCACAGGATGCCTTCTTTGAAAAGTTGGGCATTAATCCGAAGATTGATACAATGCAGAACATCTTCACTATGCCGCAACAGAATATCCGTTGGATTGTACCGGAAATCATCCGTGCTGCTATTACAACTGGTATGCGTCAGGCACCTTTCTACCCGAACATCATTGCTTCAGACCAATCAATTAATGGTTTGCAGGTAACTATGCCGATGGTAAATATGTCGGATGCTGCTCCCGCTAAGGTAAATGAAGCAGAAACAATTCCTTTGGGAGATGTAAGCTTCGGACAGAAATCAGTTTCTCTGTTCAAAATCGGTAAAGGATTTAAACTTACTGACGAAGTTAAAAACTACGTTTCAATCGATGTATTGGGAATCTATCTCCGTGACTTTGGTATTCAGTTGGGTTATGCTATGGATACTTTGGCAATGGATGTTTTGATGAACGGTAACAAAGCTGATGGTTCTGAATCTGCTCCGGTTATTGGTGTATATGAAACAACCAACGGTATTACTTATAAAGACTTGTTGCATATCTGGGTTCGTGCTGCTCGTATGGGCCGTAACTTTACTACTATGATTGGTGGTGAAGACCAGGCTATCGAGATGTTGAACTTGCCTGAATTTAAAGAACGTCACTCAGGAACTACAGAAGCTACACTGAATATCAAGTCTCCGGTTCCCAACAAGGCTGACTTCTATATTCACCCGGGAACTCCCGATCAGCAGTTGTTGATGGTAGATACCAGTGCTGCCTTGATTAAGCTTACTGCTAAACAGTTGATGCTTGAATCAGAAAGAATCGTATCTAATCAGACTGAAGCTGTATATGCTTCTCTGACTACAGGTTTCTCTAAGATGTACCAGGATGCTGTTCTTCTGTTGGCAGCTAACAAGAAATTCTCTGAAGCTGGATTCCCGAGCTTCATGAACATTGACCCATACCTATTGGTTAACTTAGAATAATATCCGGGATTTCTTCATTGTATTTTTGTCTAATTTCTCCCCGAACAGTTTCAATCCATTCTGTTCGGGGTTTTATATTATAACCTAAAAATAAAAGATTATGGCTACTACTTATATTGTAACAGTTGGAACTAATGCCTACAGTTTTAACGACCAGGTAACAGGTATTTCAATTGCAAAAGGCGAAGAGAGAGAACTTACTGCCCGTCAGTACAGAACAAAACGTATTCAGAAAGCTTTAGTTTCTGGCCACTTGGTTTTAGTTCCGGATAAGAACAAAACTGCCAAGTATACTGCTGAGGATATCGAAAAGCTTGACAAGAAGCTAGCTGCTCAGTTTGCAAAGGGTATGGAAATCAGTAAGATTGCCAAAGCTTATTCACTTGAAGAAGCTAAGCTGATTGCTAAGAAACATGAAATCGAAGCTGATCCGAAAGATACCGTAGAAGATATCCTTGAAGTTTTACTTGAAGATTTCGAAGAAAACAAAGAATAAACAAACCCGAATATAAATGAAAAAGAATCTAGACTTCACATATGTAACATCAGGTCTGGAAGTTTCATTTAGAGTATTAACCAAAGTCCCGGCCAAATCTATTTTTGACTGGGACTTTGGCGATGATAAGGGAGAGGTTTTCAATGGTGGAAGACATCAATCTTACTCTTATGAGAAGTCTGGATTTTATGATGTAACACTACATGTCACTAATTCTGATGGATTAGATTTGACTTGTACTCGAACCGTAGTTGTATGTAATTATGGGCATACTACTCTTCAGGATACCATCTACAATTTAATAGATAGGTATATTCCCAAAGAATTGCATGAGAGCATGACCATAGAAGATAAAACTGCATACATCACTAAATGGCAATTATATATCTTCCCACTAGTAAATCATACTATACCACCAGATAAATATAATGATGAATTATGGTATGAGGGACTAGAAAACCAATTAATTATGGAATTGGCAGTATGGGATTATCTCAATATACAAATACAAAATATACTGTTGGTTGCAGGAAATAGTTTTAGAGAAATTATCTCCACTGAATCTCATGGACCAGACCAAGATGGTGATTCACCTGGAGAACATGCTAGAGGAGATAGGATAAAACAAATTACTACGGGTCCTACTGAGGTACAGTATTATGATAAGATATCCGAAAGTATATCTAGCTTATGGAGTACTTATTCAAAGATGATTCAACCTGGAGGGTATATGGATGAACTAAGAAAGAATCTATGTATGCTGGCATCTAGGTTAGAGATATACTTACCATTCTGTGATCAAATTGAACGGTTAGTAGTACCAAAAGTAGTAAATCATCGAAAACCAACTCCTTTGGGAGGACCTAATCCAACAGCCCCCCTCAATAAAGCAAGTAAACCTTCGTTAACCATAATAGATAAGAAATCATGACAAAAGAACCTTGGAGAATGGTTAAGAACCATTCTTGGAATAGGTATAAAAAGATTATCACTGATTTCTTAGATTGGGATGCTGGAAGACAAACAATTACTTGGGCTAAACATGTTAATCAATATCTAAATCATGCTGAGGATGATAGCCCAAGATATTATAATATTCCCATAGAAGCTTTATGCTACTACAATGCTTTTAGGAACTGGCCTATTAATAAGGCTACTGTTTCTGGAGAATTAGATGATGAGAACCTTTCTATACTTATTTCAAAGAATTACATAGAACAAATCGGATATCTCAATCAGGAAGGTTATTGGAACTTTAACTGGTCCGAGGATAGATTTGTTATCAATGGGATAGTATATAAGCCTTCTGGAGATACTCAAGTATCTCAGGCTAAAGATGAAGCTTTGGTATTCTTGGTAATCCTCAAAAGGGATAGAGATACTAAAATCAAATTCGTAGAACAAAATCCATAAAGATATGAAAATGTTAATGTTACGTTTCACCAAGCTTAACAATGTAGAAGGCGATTGGTGGGACAGTAATCTTATAATCTTGAATGGACCTTCTGGAGTTCACATAGAAATGCCTGGTACTGGTAATTCGGCTACTACCATGCAATCTATGACTGGTATGAAGTTCGTATCAAATTACCAAGATTACTTTGGAGAGGTATGGGATAAAGATATACCTCATATAGGCTTTGGCCAAGTTATTAAGTTCAGAGTTAGGAAATTACCTGATTATGCCGTAGTAGTTGGGAATATAGAGGATGGAGGAGATGTTGACCCAGATAATCCAGATGATATCCCAAATGCTTTTGCTGGTAAAGAAAAAGAATACTTCCGTGGTAATAACTCAGAACTGTTATTGGGAAAGAATAAAGTAACACCTTAAAATATATACATATGTACGTTAGTAAATACTACACTTGCGAAGAGATTGACCAACGGCTATTACAGGGTTATTATGATGACTCTTTGGCTCATGGTTTTGTTGGAACTCTTAAAGAGTTCTGGGCATTCTTCTTATCAATTGCAAACAAGGTAGATAAGAAAGAAGGTTGGGATTTGTCAGAAAATAACTTCTCTGATGAATTGCTAGAAAAACTGAATGGAATTGAGGAACATGCTAACTACGTTACTAAAGTTTCTCAACTAGAAAACGATTTGAAATATCAGACTCAAGAACAAGTTGAAAAATATATACATGACTTAGTAGATGGTGCTGATGATGCTTTAGATACATTAAAGGAATTGGCTGAAGCATTAAACAATGACCCAAACTTTGCTACCAATATCACTAACCGATTAACTGAATTACGTACTCAATTAGAAGCTGAGGTAACTAGAGCTAAGAACCGTGAAAACGAATTAGCTTCTCAGATTAAGATTGTGAACGATAACTTGGTTAACTCGGTTAATACGTTGAATGCAACTATCATTAAAGTAGTACAAGATATTACTGGGATGATAGAAGCAATCAATGCTCGTATTCAAAAGGTAGAAGACCGGGTTGGTGATTTGGAAGTAGAAACTGACAATAACTTAACTGAAGCTAAAGAATATGCTAAGGAATTGGTAGATAAGGAAGCTGCTGAACGTAGAGCTGCTGATGAGAAACTGACCGAGGCTGTTCATCAAGTACAGTTAGACCATACTAGGGATATTGCCGACTTAAATAATAAGATTCTAACCGAGGCTTCAGAAAGAGCAAATGCAGATGTAGCATTAGAATCTAAACTGAACACCGAAATCAGTGATCGTAAAACTGCAGACCAAGAACTTGAATCCAAGATTAATGCTGAAGCTGCAGCTCGTACTGCTCAGGATGAAGTATTACACCAACAGATTGTAAAGGAAACTTCTGACCGTCAGAATGCAGATAATGGTTTACAGCAGAACATTACTCAAGAAGCTCAGAACCGTCAGAATGCAGATACTGTACTTCAGAACAATATTGATAACGAGAAAGAAACTCGAATTGCTCAAGATGAAATTCTTGACCATAAGATTGAGGATTTGAAAACTCAGGCCGGTACAGATAAAACCGAATTGCTTGAAAAACTAGAGCAAGAAAAACAAGAACGTATTGCTGCCGATAAAGACTTAGATAATCGTAAGGTAGATAAAAGAGAAGGCTATTCTCTTACTAAAAACGACTTTACCGATATTCTCAAGGCTAAGTTGGATGGCATTGAAGAACATGCTAATTATATCACAAAAGTATCTCAGCTTATCAATGATGCTGGTTATCAAACTGAAGCAGATCTTCAGGCAGCTATTGAAAAGATTATTGGGGAAGCTCCCGAGGTTCTTGATACTTTGAAGGAGATTGCAGATGCTTTGGGTAATGACCCAAACTTTGCAACTACAATTACCAAGAAATTGGCTGCTATTACCGAACAGTTGAATCAAGAAATTACTAATCGTACAGAAGCTGATGCCCAGGTACAGGCTAATGTAGATAAGGAAGTTTCTGACCGTAAGGAAGCTGATACTGCTCTTGAGGCTAAATTGAAAGAATACGTTGATAACGAAGTAGATAAAATTACTGGTAACACTGACGGTATTCAAGCTAGTCTGAATAAGGAAATCCAAGATAGAAAAGATGCCGATGCTGCATTACAAGCTGCTATCACTAAGGAAGAAACGGATCGTAAGGCTGCTGATGCTGCATTAGATACTCGAGTAACTGCTAATGCTACCAAGATACAAGAATTGGCTTTATCTATTCAGGATGCGGTAAATACCGTTAAAAATGAACTTCAGGCTAAGATAGATGCTTTGCAAACAGAAGTAAATGCTAACAAGGCAAATATCCAACGTAATACTGACAGATTAAATGACCAGATTACTAAGGAAGCTGAAGATTATGCTGAATTAAAAGGCATGATTAATGCAGAAGCTGAAGCAAGAGCCAATGCTGATACTAATCTTAAGTCTCAGGTAGATAAGGTAAATATCGACTTGAACACTGAGGTTTCAAAGAGAGAAGCTGGTGATACTGTTTTACAGCAGAATATCGATAAGGAGATCTCTGATAGAACTTCAGCAGATACTTTATTAGATAATAAGTTCACTGGCTTGATAAATACTGAATCTACTGCCCGGGCAAATGAAGATGAAAAGATTAATGCTCGTATAGACCAAGAGATAAAAGATCGTAAGGCAGGAGATGATGCTTTAAGTGCTCGGATTGATACTCTTAATAGTGGAGTAACCGGTTCTTTAGATGAGCTCAGGGAGAAAGTAACCAATAACACTTCTGCTATTCAAACCGAAGTAGAAAGAGCTAAGGCTGCTGAACAAGCTCTTAAGGATTCTCTGACTACAGCTATGGAAAATCACAAAGATGATTTGGTAGCTATATCTAAAGATATCAATGATGAGGCTCAAAGTAGACTACAAGAAGATACCAAGCTTCAGAATAATATTGATACCGAAACCCTTAATCGTACTCAGGCAGACACTCTGTTAGAGAATAAGATTACTCAGGAAGTATCAGATAGAGTTCAGGCTGTTGAAAACTTGAATGACCGAAAGGTTGATAAAGTAGATGGCAAAAAGCTTTCTTCAAATGACTTTACCGACTTATTAAAAGCTAAGTTAGATAATATCCAGGAATTTGCTAACTACATTACTAAGGTATCTCAGTTGGAAAACGATTCTAACTATCAGAATGCCGAACAAGTAGAAGCTGCAATCCAAAAGGTTATTGGTTCTGCTCCTGGAGTATTAGATACACTAGAAGAGATTGCAAAAGCATTGGGAGATGATCCTAACTTTGCAACTACAATTACTAATAAGCTGACTGAACTTAAAGGTATTATAGATAAGGAAATCTCCGATAGAACTGCAGCTGATGAACAAGTTACTCAGAAGTTTACTGAATTAAGTACTACTCTTAATGCTACAGTAAGTGAACTGAGAACTTTCGTAACAGAAACTCGTTCTGAATTATTAACAAAGGCTCAGGCTCAGGATGAATTAATTGCTAAGAATACTGCTAATATTCAACGTAACTTAGAATTAATTCAGGGATTACAAAGTAATCAGAATACTGGTTATCTTGAAATCAAGGAACTATTGAATACGGAAATTGAGGCTAGAAAGGCTGAGGATATTCGTATTGAAGCTAAAGTAGACAAGAATACTCAGGACCTTACTACAGAACGTAATGAACGTATTGCTGCCGATAAAGTTCTCCAGGATAATATTGATGCTGAAGAGGCTGCAAGAATTGCTGCTGATAATGCTCTGGGTAAACGTATAGATAAAGAAATCGAAGATAGAAAAGCAGCTGATACCGCACTTGAGAATAAATTTAATGGTATCACTAACGGCTTAGATGAACGTCTTCAGAAAGAAGAAGCTACTTCAAATGCTTTACCCTTAACTATGGTTACGGAAATTGATCCGAACTTGGTTATCAATGGTACTTCTGCTGAAGTAAACTTTAAGAGTTCTGTAAAAGGAGAAGGTAATATCTATGGAGAACCTATGCCTCGTAAGTTTGCTATCCCTGCTTCTACAGATGCTAAAGCCGGTCTTCAATCAGCTGCCGATAAGAAGAGATGGAATTCTATGCCCAATGATTATATCACTGGAGCTAGTTATACACCTAAGGCTGGTGTGGTTACTACTAACATAAGTAGAAGTACATATAACTCCGATGAAGGTATACAGAAATCTAATGATTTCACTGTAGATATCCCTGCTTCTACTGCTGAGAAAGCCGGTGTACAAACTGCAGCAGATAAGAAGTTATTTAACTCTATTCCTCAGACTGTAGTAGTTGGAGAAGGAGCAACTTCAGATGCTAATAAAGTTACAGTATCAGTAAACCGAAAAACTGTAAACGAAGGTATATATAAAGATGATAATACCACTTTTAATTTACCAGTAGCCTCAACTACTAAAGCTGGTACTATGACTGCTGCTGATAAGGTTAAGTTGGATGAAACTTTACCCCAGCAGATTGCTAAGGAAATCCAAGACAGAAAAGATGCCATTGAAGCCTTGAAGAATTCTTCCGAAGCTTCTCTTGCTCAAGAAATCGCGGATAGAAAAGCGGCAGACCAGGCATTGGACACTAAATTTACTCAGGCTATCAAAGAAGAGGCAGATGCTCGTGCTGAATACGACCAGGTTCAGATGCAAAAGATTCAGGAAGAAGAAGAAGCCAGAGCTGCTGCAGATACTGCTCTTGAGAATAAGTTACAAACTAATATCAATAACTTAGAAAAGAAACATGATGATTTTGTAGCAACTAAGGGTAAGGCTAATGGATTTGCTTCTTTGGATGGTAATGGCTTAGTACCTTCTAGTCAATTGCCTTCTTATGTTGATGATGTTATCGAAGCTTATGCTACTTATGATGTCAGTGAAACTGGAAAGCTGAGCAATATTAAATTATATTCTGACCCAGATCATGCTAATCCTATTACTGGAGAATCAGGTAAGATATATTTGAATATTACCCAGGATGAACCCTCTTATCAATTCCGTTGGTCAGGTACTCAGTTTGTAGATAGTAATACTTCTTCACTGATACTTGGAGAAGTTACTGGTACTGCTTATGATGGAGGTAAGGGTAAAGCTTTAGCTGATTGGAGAAAATCTCTGAGTGATAATCTAAAGTTTTATTCTCATATTAAGGATGACGGAGCTTGGACTAGAAATGCTACCGAAGTTAGATTAAATTTCGATTGTTCAGATTTTGGTAATACTGCAAGTGTAAATACTTATAATCAACCTATCCCAGCTGCTACCAAAGACTTAGCAGGTGTACAAACTGCAGCCGATAAGAAACTGTTTGATTCTATCCCGGGTACTATTATAATTTCTGGTAAAGGAGTAGTTCAGAATACGGATAAAGTTTGGGTACAGATTAGTAAATCTACTAAAGCTGATGGAGTATATGGTGAAGCTACTACACAGACACTAGAAATTTTAGCTGCTAATGCTAATCGAGCTGGAGTATTGACTCGGGAGATGTTCAATAAACTTAACTCTGGTCTGAATGGAGATATTACCAATGCTTTGAATGAAGCTAAGGCTTATACTGATGCTGCTAAAACTGCATTAGAGAAATTAATCCAGGATTCTGACAAAGTAATCAAGGAAAGCTTAGATGCTCATATTGGCAATAAGAGTAACCCTCACAATGTAACCAAAGCTCAAGTAGGTTTAGGTAATGTACAGAACTTAGCTCCAGCAGATATGCCAGTATCTACTGCTCAGGCTGCTGCTATTGCAGATGCTAAGGCTGCAGGTACAAAAGCTCAGACCGACTTAAATACCCATGCAAACAGAAGAGATAATCCTCATAATGTAACTAGAGCTCAATTAGGATTGGCTACTACAGACCAAGTAGTATTTGCTAAAACTACTGCAGCTTCTGGTTTCTGGAAGGAATCAGATGGTAGATTAAAATCTCAAGTAGAGAATTTGAACCATACTCTGGACCAAATCTGTAATATACCTACAGTTCACTTCAAGATGAATGGTAAATACCAAGTGGGAACTATTGCTCAGAGCTTAGAGGAAATTGAACCTCTGTTGGTATCAGAGAATACTATACCTGCTTCTCAAGTACCTAACCAATCTAGATTCGAAACTTTCGTCGGAGAAGATGGTCAGGAATATGTAAAAGTAAAAGTAGTAGAATATGAAATGCTCAGTGTCATGGCTCTCGAAGGAGTTAAGTTATTGAGAAAAGAATTCGAAGACTTTAAGAAACAATTAAACAATAAGTAATATGGCAGAAATAGCAACTTGGAGTGCTATTCTGAATAAGACCGGCCTTGGTAAGACCTCTAATGAGTGCCCTACCAAGGCTGAGTTGTTAGCACTCAATAATGGTAAGGACTCCAATGTTGACAAGGTTATTGTAATTAGTAATGCTGCTAGTTACGGTAACAATGAATGTGTCAAGTTAGAGGATATCAATGCCGAGCAATGGATTTATACATTCCAGTGGGATCCGAATGGTAATCCTTCTTTTAATGCTCCAGCTACTGGAGGTACATACCCCTTTGGTTCATATGCTTCTAATCGAGTTAAGCAAGTAAACGGTGTTAATACTACTATCTCTCAAAGTTTGGCGAATGATGTCACTAAAACTTCGGAAGGTTCTTGGTATACTACAGATTACGACGGTAATAAAGGTAGAATAGTACCCAACAATACATCTACTAATAGTGAATCAATCACTGTAACTTGGACTCAGAAGTATTCGGGTAAAATCCTACAGGCAACATTTACCCAGGCAGCAGGTAGAAAAGTTTATTCTTCATGGAGTTATAACTGTAGAGTAGATAAAACTTCTTTCAGTTACAGTGGAGGTCAATCTAATGTAACTGCTAAGAGTGCAAGTAGAACTTATACTTGGAATGGTCAAGGTAGTAGTTATACAGAATCAGAAACTGCTACCGTAAGAGTTTCTAGTCCGGCTTCTATTAGTGGTAATAGTATTTCTATCCCAAGTAATAGTGGTTCTGCTAGAAATTTTACGGTTACTTTCGATTTCCCAACTGCTACAGACCAGACTATCTCAATTTCTCAGGAAGGAGGTCAACTAACCTATGTAGATCACCTATCTATATCCCCAACTACTAAAAATGTACCTGGAACTGGTTCAGAATTTAGGTTGACAGTAAATGCCAATTATGATAAATATATAAACGGAACTTATGTAGAAAACATTAGAAGTACTTATACTTCAGCTGTAGTAGTTGAGGGAACTTCATCTGATATTACCATCTCTGGTAAAAGTTCTAGTGGATGTAGTATTAGTGTAGCACCAAACCCTAACTCATCACCTAGAACTTTTAAGATTAAGTTTACTTACGATGCGGCAACTCCTGTATATTTAACCATTACACAGAATTCGGCTGAGATAACTTATCCTAGTAGCGGTATAGTATTTGAACATAGTACTCAACAGAATAGGGGTTATAAAACTAGTACTTTATCCATTGGTACTGTTGAAGGTAAAGGAGGTAATATTTCTTTTTATATAAAAAGCTATAGGTCTAGATATGTTAACGGTTCTTTAAGTTCTACCGAAGCTATTAAACCTACTCTTATTTTGCCATCCGGAGTAACCGAAACTATTACTAATGTGAGTGGTTATTACTTTAAAGTAACTATTACCATACCTGAGAACCCAAATACTTCAGGCAGAACTCTTACAATCAGAGCTAAGCAACCTAATGGTTTAGATAGAGAGTTAGTACAAACTGCACAACAGAGTGCTTCAACTTATGAGTTTGGTATTAGGGAAAACTCGGGGGATTCTTTGAGTACTTCTCTTACTTATTCTGGTTGGCCAAGTTCAGATTCATCATACAATAGACTTGTAAAAGTATATTCTAGGAAGAATGGTAATCAATTCCTTAATTGGGCTTTATCTTCTAATGTGGATTGGATTACTATATCTGGTTCAGGTGCTGGGGCTACATATAAGGTAGCCACTAATAACAGTAGTTCATCTAGAACAGGAATTATTACCTTTACTCAAGGGGAATCTGGTAAAACTTGTACTCTGACAATAGTTCAAGAAGCAGGAGATGTCTATGAGTTTTATATTACTGACTCAGATGGTAAGAGGCATTACACCGATTTCACATTCTCAGCTCCCTCAAATGGATTGGCAAATAAACATGTATTGAATCTTATCTCTACTCACAATGGTAGCCCCTTATCTGCAGACGATATAGAGGTAGTCCATTCGGAGATAGCAGAGAAATTAATCGGCTTGGTACTGACACAAGATACTCAATCCCCCTTCAGGTTTATAGCAAATATAACTGAAAATGGATATACCGAAAGAACTGGAGCAGATACTTATAGACAGAAGGCATCTGGAAAAACAGTAATTTTCAGAGTTCTTCAAGAAGCTAAAGATAATAATTTCAGATTGGAATTAAGTTTAAATATTTCAAATGGTAATGATCAAGAAGATACGTGAGGATTATTTGATACGGCTAATATGCCTCATACTTCTGACTTTATGTATGATATGAGCTTAATACGTGAGGGTATTATAGTGGACTCAGTAGAAGGTAAAATAACTGTGAATTCTCTTCAAAGTACTACTAAGGATAGAGGGATTGGAGATAATGTTTATGTATGGGCCTATAATTCTGTAAGAGGTTTATGGTTATCAATTGGTAATTTTAGGATTGAAGAGGGGAATAATACCCATCATTGGGATGTTTCTTGGCCCACCTAGACAATTTAATCCTAAACACAACACTAGTACATTTATTGATAGATAAATTTAATGATTAAATTTAAAACTAAATCAACTTTAAAACTAAATCATTATGGAAGTTAAATCTGGTGAAGGTACTGTAGTGGTTGCGGATCGTAATCGTTATAGTGATGAATGTTGTAATAATCGAGTAGTTGATGCTCAAAGAGATCAGAACATTATTAACTCGGTAGTACAGGCTTTAGGTAATAAAACTGCATAATTTCTATTAAAGTTGATTAGGGAAAAGGGAGGTACCTGTAGTGGGTATTTCCCTTTTTTCGTTTTAATCTAGTAAGAAACATGGAAGAAGATAATAAACTACAAACCTTTACTCTCCAAATGCAACTACCGGCTCCTAATTTAGAGGTAGCCAAGAGAGTAGCCGATGGATTACTTTCTCACAAAGACTGATAGATATCTATGGATACTATAATTTCTTGAACCTAGTAGAATTTATGAAACAGAATCCCAGTATGGTTCAAATGGGATTAAGTCTAATCAATAAAAATAATGCAGTATGGAAGAAATGAAATTTAAATCATTACAAAGAGGAGATTCAGTCTTTACTCTAGAAAGAGACAGAAGATCAATGTACCCAATCTTTGACCGAGCTAAAGTAGTAAAGGTAGGAGAAAGTAAACCCAGAGCTAATGAAAATGGTGATGGCTTTTCTAATCTTATAGAAATTGTTCTTCAAGATTCCATTGGTACAGTAACCGTATATTTACCTTCAGATGGAAATGAAGGCATTTATAACAATGTGTACTACACTCTAATTGGAAGTAATATTGTAAACGAAGTATCATTGCAAAGGTCACAGGCTCTTGGTATTATTAATAATGTAGGTAAATACGAGAACATAATAAAGGAATGCGATAATATCCTTGCTATGTTTGAAAACAAGGAGCCCACTAATGGTAGTCAATTCAATGAAGAATTCGCTTCCTTCAGGAAAGATGTAGTATCAGTATTACAATCACAACAGCAAGCCATAAACCTTATGATGGATTCACTTGGCTTGAATAAACCGAAGGAAAATCCAGATGGCAAGTAAGTCAGTAAACATAACTATAAGTACTCCCTTGGGAGACTTACAGATATATACTGACCCAAAAGAACAGGCTAGAGCTGAGAGGTTAATTGCAGAAACTCCTTCTATCATGAGGAATGCTTATGATAGAGCTACTGAGAAATTCGGCAATCAACTTCTCAGACTTGTGAAAAAATGCCTAAGAACAGGTACTCCCCCAAGAGGAACTCATTGGGATCCTCACTCGGCTAATACCATTAAACGATACGGAGAGCATACCCTTTTGAATTATACGGGTCAGTATTTGAGATCAGTACAAATAGTAAAACAGAAGAATCGAACTTACGTAGGTATACCTACTAATCTTAAGAAAACCCGAAAGGGTGATAGGACTAGTAAAAGAACACTGAACCAAGTAGCTATCATGTTGGAATATGGTTCTAGAGGTGGTAATTTACCTCCAAGACCTCTATGGGCACCAGCTTTCGAACAAGTTGGTGGTAAGAAGGTTCTGAAGGAAACTATAGTAAGAGAACTTCGTAAAGAAATAAGGAAATATAGAAGATAATGGGATTTACAATAAGTAAAAATCAAGGTTCAGGTAGGACTGTTATAACGGTAATACCAGAAGAAAAGAATGCTACGGACAAAGATATAGTTCAGATCTTAACAGTAGAAGCTGTAGATGGGTCAACTAAAGAAGTAAAGCTTATCCACAAGAAAGGGGAAGGCAATTATGAATACACTTTCAGAGTTTCACCCACTGAATTATACTTTGAGCCTACAGGAGAAAGTAAAGAGGTTACTATTGTATCTACTAAACAAATGGTAATCAATGGAAAGAAAGTTGGTGATCCAGTTAATGTAAATTATACTAGGGAAAACTCGGGAGATGTATCTGGCTCTGGTACTACTCTTATCATGAGCTTAAACGATAATACTCATAATGATAAACTTGGCCAAGTAATTTTCATACAGGATGAATCAGGTAAAACTGTAGCTGTAACTTGTAGACAGGGTAAAAAAGAGAACGGAGGGGATATTGGTCTTATCCAATTATGGTCTGGTTCTGGAGTTCCTGAAGGTTATGTACTTTGTGATGGAAGTCAAGTAAGTATAGCAGAATACCCAGAATTATATAAAGCTATTGGAGATAAGTATAATACTGCTTCTACTAAAGCTGGTTATATAAGTGTTCCAGACTTAAGAGGTAGATTTGTAGTAGGATATGATCCAAGAAATTATGAATACGAACGTATTGGTAATACTGGTGGGCAGGCCCTAGTAACTCTTACTTTAGATCAAATACCTCCTCATAGTCATAAGATTACATTTAAAGAGGAGAAATGGGGGGACAATGCTGATAGTAGACCATTCCCTAATCATAAAATACCAGATTCGGATTATTCAGCTTATACTCAGCCAACTGGTGGAGGTGGTGCTCATGAGAATAGGCCACCATATTATGTATTGGCTTATGTAATGAAAATAAGATAGGAGGTAATTATGGTAAATTCACAAGAGATAGTAGAGAGAACCTTCTATATATGCTTATTGAATGTTCTCTTAGAAAAGAAGATGGGACTTAATCCTGAGGATTATTTACCTTTATCACAAGAGAATGAAAAGAGATTCCAAGAAGATAAGGAAGCAATAGATAAGTTCATTTACTTATTTGGTATAGGTAATAACCAGGTAAGAGGTCCTAAAACATGTCCCAGGATAACTATAGAAAGCACTGCTTATTATCCTGGAGATATTGGAGTAGAGAAATATATCATTGGAGATAAATTAGAGGCAGGCAATTATCAGATGTCAGAGTTCCCGTATGAAACCAAGGATATCACTATCGATATTCATCTGGTAGCAACTACTCAGAATGATATGAGATTACTTCACTCTATTCTTCATGAAGCATTACCCACTAGGGGATATATAAGACCTTACTTCAATGATTTAGAAGAATGGGATAAAGGTAGGATAGCTCCTACTGGGAACTTATTTATAGAGATTGGTAATTTCTATGATCACCCAGATGAATCCCATGGATTATTGGAAAAGGTATACCAATATATATGTAAGGATGGTATTATACCAGAAAAACTGGTAGAAATGGGGGATCTAATACCTATAAAAGATATAAGTCTTTTACTAGGACCAGAATACCAAAAGGACGAGGAGATGCTAAATCTCAATATACATGTTTAACTCAAAAATTTACTAAAATGAAAAAGTTAGTGTTTATGCTGATGGCACTCATTTTACCAGTGTCATTGTTTGCTGCAGAAGTAGAACCTTCAACGGGTTCAGAGTTCGTAATCAATCTGGGTACCTTTACGGGTATAGTAACTTTGGTATCATCTTTGGTTACTCAGATACTAAAGGTAATCCCAGCTATCAAAGACAACAAACTTGCTAAGATTGGTATATCTGCCTTAGTAGGTATTCTTGTATGTCTTATAGCTTGGGGATTACAACTTACACCCTTATTGGAAAACTACCCATTCTATCAGGTATTAATTTATGGATTAGCTGCTGGTTTATCAGGATGTGGTTTCTATGATGTGATTAAGGCTATCGGAGGTTTATTTAAGAATAAAGAGGATTAATTTTCTAATAATACCAGTAAGGTAACGATACTTACTGGTATTAATTAAATTAATGTATAACCTATAAAACACAAGGATATGTCAAAATCACCAAGAGTTGTTTTTAAATTCGAGAACAACAATGTTCAACAGACTACTCCTCTTTTAGGAGTATCATGTTTCTTGGCTAGAACTGAAAAAGGTCCCTATGATGATCCTTCAGAATTAATCACTTCTTTCTCTCAATTCCAAAGAATATTTGGTAAAGAGATTGTACCTGATGGTTCTGTATCTAACATAGAGAAAGCTTTAGTAGGAGGTTCTAAGCTAAGAATTATTCGTGTATTGGGAGCAGGTGCTAAAAAGGGTACCATTACTAAAGCAGAAGACTCTAGAGTATTAGAAGAAGATGAGATTGAATTAGCTTCTGCTATACCTGGAGAAGTTCAAGCTTCTGAAGTAATGAAATTTACTTCTGGAGGTACTAATGTAAGCTTTGGTTTGGTAACTAAAGGGTATGGTGATCCTATTGGTTCTGGAAAAACCTTTAAAGTAGGTTTTTCTAAATCAGTGAATACCATCTTCTATAACATATACGATGCCAATGGTTCCATCCTGGAATCAGGTCCGGTAATTACTTATAAAACTAAGGATGCTCAGAATAAAACTTCTGTAGATTACCTGGCTTTAAGCAACTTTGCTAGTAATTCTGCATACCTGGAACCTAAGATGGTAACCACTACCGATAAGATTAAATCTTTCGAAAACCTGGTAGCTTGGCTTCAGACTTCAATTGACCAAACTGAGAATCCATTAACTATCCAAGTTGGAGGTAAAGAACCTACTGCAGAAGAGGTTATGTTTAATGGTACACTTGGTACTGCTGGTGCTGATCCTACTGCAGATGAATGGATTGCTTCTTTGGATTTGGTAAAGGATTACACTGATATCTATCAGTTATCATGTTCTCACATTCATCAGCATTTGAAAACAGATCAAGATGTATTAAAAGTACATAAGGCTGCTAAAGAAATGTGTGCTGAATTACAAGAGTACACTTACTACATTGAAGTACCAAAATACACCACTCATTATACTCAGGGAACTCAGCCTAGAAATAAGCAGAGTATTATAACCTGGATTAATAACTGTTTGGGTAGTATCGGTAACTCTAAGTATGTAGCATACTTTGCAGGTGGTATCAAGTACTACAACGAATTCGGATTACTAAGTAATTCAGATGTAATGGGTACTATCTTCGGTTTGGGTGATACTTCGGCTTCAGATTATGGACCTTGGAAGTCATTTGCCGGTATAAATCGAGGAGTAATCTATGATGGCCATGGACCAGTAAGTCCTAACTATGGTAGTGATTCTCGTTATAATGAACTGGATGAATTGGCTCAGATGTATGCCAACATGATTGTAATCAAAGATACTCCGTCTTCTGGTAAACAAACCATGTTATGGCATTGCTTCTCTTCTCAAGTAAAACAGGATTCAGAAAGATTCCTTTCAATCGTAAGATTGAATCTGTACTTGAAGAAGACTCTTCGTCCTATCTTGAATAAGTATTTGGAAGAACCCAATATCTGGGGTACTTGGAAGAATATTTATCTTGAGGTAAAACCAATCCTGGATAATCTGGTAGATGAAAATGCTATGTCGGAGTATACATGGATGGGTGATCAGGATGCTGGCTCTTATTCAGAACTCTCTGTAAATAACGAATCTGATGTCCGTCAGGGTAAATATAAAGTAATCCTGAAGTATAAGGATATTGTTCCTATGCAAGAAATTACAATTAACATTGTAATTGATGCAGCTTCTAATTCAGTTAACATTTCAGAAAACGAATAACATTAAAATCATAAAACATGGGAGCAAAAGTAAAGAATCCTAGAAAGAAATTCCTATGGAGCATCTCTTTCCCAAAACATCCTATCAATACGTATCTATTCCAGACTTGCCAACTTCCGGATATTGAGATTGACCAGGTTGCTCATGGAGATGTAAACAGGGATGTAAAAACTGCTGGTAGAGTTACCGTAGGTAATCTGGTAGTAGAGAAACTTTTAACTACTGCTGGTTCAGATACCTGGCTTCAAGATTGGCTATATTCCTGCCAGGATATGATAGCTGGAGGTGGGTTAGTTCCTAGTGAATATTGGGAAACTGCCATTGTAAATGAACTTGCAGAAGATGGAGTATCTGTCCTAAATACTTGGCTGCTTGAAGAAGTTTGGCCTTGTAAAGTAACTGGCCTTGATTTAGATCGTATGGCTTCAGAAAACACCATAGAAAATATAGAATTTTCTGTCGGTACTTGCGATAAGTATTAACTCTCTTAGTCATTTTCTTACTAGAGTTTTAGGTGGAGGGGTGGGATTCCTAGATAAGGAGTTTCACCCCTTTCTTGTTGATACTTACCGCTACTATGAAATTATGAACTTTTAAAAATTAGATAAAATGGATATGACACTAAGAACCTTAGTATTCACTGCTCCTTCTGGTAGACTTTTTGAAATCAGAGAGCAGAATGGTGAAGATGAAGAAATTATCACCAACCCGGTAGATTCAAAGAATCTTATGAATCTTACCAAGTATATTTCAGCAATAGTAGTTAAAACGAATGCTACTAAGTCAGGTAGATTAACCATAGAGGATGCTCTTAAGTTACCCTTGCTGGATAGATACTGTATCCTATTTAATTCTCGAATCTTCTCTTTGGGAGAGGAAGTAGAATTTACTTATAAATGGGATAACAAGGATTCTGTAACTTACTCTCAGGACTTGAGAGAATTTCTTTTCGATTATGCAGTACTTCCTACAGAACAAGAAATGGAAGAAAAACCCAATGCCATTCCTTACTACCCGGGAAGAAAAGGAGAAGATGGATTTACTCTTATGCAATATACAGAGGAATTGAACTCAGGTAAGGTAATCCAATTCGAATTGATGGATGGAGAAAAAGAGTCTCAGATGGTTCAGCTTTCACCAAGTAAACTTACTCGACACTCTACTCTTCTTCTTCGTAACCTTAAGTTAAAGGTGGATGATAAATTTGAGAAAGTAGAAAACTTCTCTCTATTCTCATCAAGGGATATGGCAGAAATCCATCGGTTGGTAAATACAGTAGACCCAATCTTCCATGGATATACTCAAATCGAAAATCCAGAAACTGGGAACATGATGGATTACCCAATTATGGCTGCTCCTGATTTTTTCTACTTGACGGGAGATATAATTTAGAGGAAGATTACATATACATTACTCGGGCTGAGATAGTCTTAGACTATCTCACCTTTTTGTGTCTACCCGTTCGTAAAAGAAAGAAATTCCTACTCATAGCTGAGAATTATTATAAACAAATGAAGAAGAAAATGTCAACATGATAGGAGATACAAAAAGTTTAGTAGAAGTCGGGGTATCAATGGTACTCCGAGATAAGTTTAGCTCTGAAACCGGTAAAATTTCACAATCATTCAACAATATGATGAATGATATGAATGACTGGAACAGGGCTATTCAGATGAGTGCAGGTAATGCTGTACAAAACAGTATGAAATTCCTTGGAGGCATGGCAGAAGCTTATCAGTATTCGGCCAAGGTACAAGATACTATATTTATGGCCTCAAAGATTGCAGGAGCTACAGCTGAGCAACAAACAGAAATGATACAATTAGCTCAAGCAGTCAATGCCGTTACTCCCTTGACTGCTGCCGATATTGCTTCTGGTCAAAGGTACTTGGCAATGGCAGGTAATACAGTAGAACAGATAAAGGATATGACTGGGCCTGCTGCTAAGTTAGCATCTATCCTTGGTCAACCATTTGGAGGTAAAGGAGGTGTAGCTGACTTGATGACTAATATCATGTCAATGTATGTTATACCTTCTCAACAGGCTACTAAGGTTACCGATGATTTATATACTGCTGTAACTAATGCTAATATGTCTCTTACCGATTTGGCTCAAGCTATTACTTATGCTGGAGCTGATATGGCTAATGCAGGATATGACTTAAGACAGACTGCTGCAGCTATTGGTGTATTGGGAGATATGGGTATTCAGGGTTCATCAGCTGGTACTGCATTAGCAAATATGATTCGTTATTTGCAACTTTCTTTAGCCAACCAGAAAAAGAAAGGATTTAGTGCATTAACTAGTTTAGGTTTAAGTCCACAAGATTTCTTTGATGCTGAAGGTAATCTTATTCGATTAGATAAGGTATATCGTAAGTTTGGAGAAGCTCTTATGAATAAACCGCTTCTGGAAAGAACTAAAGCTTTCTATAATATCTTCGGAGTTCGAGGTACTCGTGATATCTCTAATCAGATTAGAAATATGATGGCGGGTTCTGATAAGATGACTAAGATCTTAGAACAATACGATAAGAACTCTGGCATAGTAGAACAGGTTACTGAGGAAAGATTAAAGACTCCTCAAGGTATCATTGAAGCTTTCAAGTCTAATTTTGAAAACTTAGTAGTAAATATAGGGTCAACTTTAGCCGATGTATTTAATCCCATATTAACTGTATTCACTAAGATATCCCAATGGGTACAAGGAATAGCTGGTACTATAGGAGGTCAGATAGTAGTTAAAGCATTAGCTTGGGGTTCAATTACAGCTTTAGTAGTAAATGGCTATAGGTATCTAGCTGCTACTGGTAGAATGCTTTCTACTTATATGCAACAAACTAATACTCAATCTCAGGCTACAGCAAGTGGAGTTAGTAAGTCTGCAGCTGCAGCTGCAGTATTGGAGACCCGATTAATACATATCACTCAGATTATGAGGGAACAATATTACCTTCAAAAGGCAATGGCATTCGGTTGGACTGCTGGACCTAGAGGAGGTTGGTATGGGCCAGATGGTAAACGTATTAGGAAGTTTGGAATACCCGGGCCAACATTGGGAGGACTTGGGGGAGGTACTACTAAACCGCCTACTCCTACTGCCGGACCTGCAGTAGCTAGGTTAGGTATGAAAGGGTTACTTGGTAGGGTAGCTGGATTCTTGGGAGGTCCTTGGGGGATGGCTATTGGTATAGCATTACCTCTTGTAGCAGATTACTTACCCAGGTTAATAGATTCCTTAAATAAGAACACCGATTCTAATCTATCAAAGGAAACTCTAACTAGCGATGAATATTTGACCGAGAAAATGGCAAGAGCTATCAGAGCAGCTTTATTGAATGATAAACCTAATGGTACTGTTAACATTACTATTGATGGAGCTCCTGTTGGTTCTGTAGCTCCAGGTGAAACTTTAGGAGTTAATTATGCTACTCAAATTGGATTAATACCTTAAATTATGGCAAGAATATTAGGAAAACTAGCAGGTAAGGTTAATAATCTTACCCAAGATACTGCTGGAGTACTTACTGGTCCCATAAATAAATTATGGAGAGCTAAGATACACCTTAACCGATTAACTTCAGGTTTACCTAAAGATACTGCTCCCCGAGGTAAACTGTTTAATCCGAATGGAGCTTTGGGAGAAAGGGAAAGATCTTCCAAGAATCCATTACTCAACAGTTCTCTTCAAAGTATTAGGAGATTACAACTTCAGCATGGAAATCTTAAGATTGACAAAGATGATCCTGCTCAAGGTAGGACTGTAGTAGAAAACAATAAACTTTATGGAGTAAGCCAAGATGTAAGAAAACTGAATCAGGTAATCATATATAATACTAATGTTAGCCCATACCAATATATTGTTTTACAGAATAGACCTCTGAGCTTTGATTTTAGAGGAGAAACAACTTGGGCTACCATCAAATCTATGGGTAGAAATACTCCTATGTATCATTATACTGGTTCAGAAGATATTGTACAATTCAATGTATCTTGGTACTGTGATGATCCGGATAATCCTGCTGAAGTATTAACTAAATGTAGGTTATTAGAATCCTGGAGTAAATCTAATGCTTATCAAGCAGCTCCCCCAATCTTACAGATTCAGTGGGGAAATTCTGATACTTTTGAAGGTCATTATTATATACTTACTTCTGCTACATATTCTCTTTCTAATTTTAGAAATGCTTCTAGACAACGTATGAAAGGTTCAGTAGATATAAGAGAAGACCTAAATCTGTATCCTGCTACTGCTACTCAAGAATTAATATTCAAACGAGTAAGCTCATATAGTTTATCTTATGAGGATATTGTTAAAAGTAAAGCTGCAGAAAAGACTGTGGGTATTTTTACAACCGATAAAATCAAGTAACCATGGATATAACTTCTTATTTAGTTGGAGCAAGTCCATACGATAATGGATTTACTCTGAATTATGGAGATGGAGATTATTCTTTAGAATCCTACCCATTACTTATACCCTCTTCTCCCAATGACTTTCAGCATACCCTGAAAGAGGGTGAAACTCTACAGAATATCGCTTATAGGTATTATGGAGATTCTGGTAAATGGTATATTATTGCTGAGTATAATAACATAATAAATCCGTTCACTGAATTAAAAGGTGGAATGGTATTAATGATACCGGCTTATGGAAGTTAAAGCAAATAATCCCATATTATATAAAGGCACAGGTACTCCTTACCTAGCCATTTTTGATAATCAAGGTATACCAGTTATGAACCCTCTTACTGGTATACCTTTAGGAGCGTATATAAGTAGTTGGTCATATGTATATGATGAAGAAAAAGAAAACTTAGCTACAATAACTATTGATACTGGTAATCCAGATACTGTAGATGTAGAAGCTTTACAGGAAAATAGAGATATCTTTTTACAGTGGGGATATATTTTTAGTGATGGTACATTTGTATCAAGCCCAGCTATAAATATCAAAGTAAGAGATTTCGATTGTATCTTTGATTCTACAGGTACCCATATAACTATCAAATGTATTGATGGCACGAATCATCTTAGGTTTATGCCCCCTCATAAACCTACTGAGGATACCGATGATAGTATGGTTAAATTCTTGGATTCAGGATGCGGATTAAATGTTGGAGTAATAATAGAAAGGTTTGAGTAATGGCAAATATAATAAGTAATCAAGCTTATCAAGCTATACAGGTACCCACAGAAGTTACTCCTGAAGTACAGGGTACCATTCTATATGCCAATCAGTTTAGTGGCCTAGGTCAAGTAGGTATGCCAGACGATTTAGCTGAAGTACTTAATTCTAACTTAGGTACAATAGGTAACAATGTTCTAGTTCAACTAGAAGCTAAAATGGCTGCCTATGGTAATGGGCCTTGGTATGTAGATAGTAGAGATGGGGTAATTTACATACATAACCGTAAGTTTCAACAACCTCCTCATCATACCTACATATTCCAAGCTGAAAACGGAGAAGTATTAAGAGTATCTTTTACTACTCAAAGATCTACTAAGCAGAAGATGATGCAAGTTGGTAATACTATAAAACCTGAGGATAAGCAAATGCAAATCCAGGTAAGTTACATTGATGATCAACAGAATGAGATTTTACATGACCCACTACAGTTGGATGCTCTATCTACAGTAGATGTACAAAGCCCAGGATTATTTCATAGATCCCCCGAAGTTTTAAAACCCCATGTTGATAGTAAGGTAGAGAAATGGAAAGAAGATAGATTGAAATCCTTAGATGAAGAATTGGCTTCTAAAAAACAAGCTCAAAGACTAAAGACTGAATCTGCTAAGAAAGAATATGATGCTAAGGGTACTGGTTATTTAGATGCAGGTGGTGGATTAGAGTCTATGTCCGATACAGAATTAAGGGATGCTACTTCTCAAATGCTAGAGGAAGCTTATACTAAAGGAGAACTAACTAATATAAAATCTTCTATTGATGCACTAGTAGCGGGAGGAATGGACCTTACTTCTGCAATGAAACAAGTATACCAGGGTTTAAATTTTGTATTCAAAAATAAATACACTGAGGTATGGACTGAAGTTTGGGAAGATCCTCGTTCATATTCTTCTGGGGAATTAAAGTCTTCTAGTCGTGTGAATAGTATGACTGAACTGAATGCAGAGAAAAGGAAAACTCAGGAGGGGCTAGCTAAAATGCAAGAAGATCCAAATATCATTGTCTATCCTTTAACTCTTCATGAAGAATCCTATTATCCTCAAACTTATAATCCGGTTCAAGCTGGTAGAGGTCCTGGAGATAATCACGGGTATTATCGAAGCAGAGTAAAGGTATTCAAAAAAGTAAAACAGCTTTTGAAAGTACCTGCTTGGAAAACTCTTACTAACTTATATGATAGAACTGGAGGAGTAGGTAATAGAGAAAGAGCAATGAGAATAAATGCTAATGGAGGTTTAAAGATAACCGAGAAAAAACTAATCTGTCAGATGCAAGTAGTAGGAAGACCTTCATTAAAAACCTCAATGGTACTTCAGCTTTTGAACGTTGGTAAAAGGTGGTCAGGGTATTGGTATATAAAGAAATGTACTCATAGAATGGATGCTGGTACAGGATATATTACTGACTTAGAATTAGTTAGGAATAATGGAACCGCTGGCTTTCAAGTTGCTGCTGGTAATATTAATACTCAAGATGTAGTATCTAATAATGCCCGAAGTCAAGGAACCACTGATGTAGGTAAAAATAAAGCTGGAGATGCTCATTCTTCTGATTTTACCATAAATGCTACTAAGGCAGAATATGAAGCCTTCAAAGCCTTGGATGGTAATACCGAAGAACAAAGAAAGTTTGTTCAAGATATGGTTATCTATAGGGAACAGAATGCTAATACTCCTACCAAAGGTAATGATGGCATCATAGAAGTAGAAAGAACTGTATACCAATCTACAGGTAAAGATGGAGAAGACGTAGTTACCATTACTAATGTTAAACGTAAAAAGGTAGAAGCTACCAAAGATGTATATCGAAAGTATAATTTCAATATAGATTACATTATTAAACAGATGAACCAAGACTTTTCTAAAACCGAATGATATGGCTTATGAATCAGCAAAAACAATAACTGAACAAGGATTAGAATCCTTGGGAAGATACTATTCAGTGTACAGGGCCATGGTAGTTAATAACACAGACCCAGATCATATGAATCGTATAAAAGTGGCTATACCAGAGGTAATGGGGGGAATAGTACTCTGGGCTTATTCAAAGGGTCAACATGGATCTACTGGGTCTGGTTTTAAAATGATGGCTCCTAAGAATGGTGATATAGTATATATTACCTTTGAATATGGAGATCCTAGTAAACCTCTATGGGAATATCATGGTTGGGCTCAAAACCAAATACCTGATATCCTGGATGATCCCGATACTATGGGTATAGTTACACCTAATGGGAATAGAATCTGGTTAAATGATAAAGATGGGTCACTTAAGATGTACCTATATGGGTCTGCTACTATCTATGCTGAAGGCCCAGTAAGTATAAATTCTAAAGCTCAAGCCTATGTGAATGCCTCAAAGGTTATAGTGAACCAAGGTAATAATGATGGTATAATCAATATCAATGAATTAACCCAGAAACTAAACCAATTAGTTTCAGAGATAGAATCATTAAAAGCTCAATATAATTCTCATACCCACTCTGGTATTCAATCGGGACCTGCAGTTAGTGGACCTGTTATTACTCCAGTCACGAAACCATTTTCTACTTTTAATAAAACAGATTATGAGGATTCTAAATTTGTACACTAATGGCAAATAACTTATACACTAATATTATCGGTATTGGCCCTTTGTTTCCAATACGGATTACTGAGAATGAAAAGGGAGAGAAAGGTTGGTATCCAGTAAATGGAGATATTGAACTTGTTCATAATAACCTATCTGCTCTCCTTTGGTATGATATAGGTCAAAGATTCAGGCAAGAAGATTTTGGTACTAGGCTATGGGAATGTATAGAAGAACCCAATACCCAGGCTTTAGCTTTCTTGGTAAAAGACTTCTTAAAGAAAGCTATCTCTACCTATGAAACTAGGATTACTTTTAAAAGCCTGAATATGAGGTTAGAGGGTACCAAACTTTTCATTGAGATGAATTATGTAATTAATCAAACTGGTAGCCAACAGGTATTGGGTATTAGTTATGATAGGTCTGAAAATATTTTAAAACCTTACTAATATGATAACGAATAAATGGCTAAACCCTTATCAGAGATCCTTTCAACAGATTAAAGCTAAGTTGATTGAATCTCTTACTACTATCAAGGATAAGAATGGTCAGACTCTTATCACGGATTATTCCGAAGGTAATATTCTGATAATTATCCTATCTCTGTTTGCAGCTATTGCTGAAGTACTTCATTATTACATTGATAACGTGGGTAGGGAATCTTTCTTATCTACGGCTCGGCGTTATGATAGTGTAGTAAAGCATGGCTTATTGGTGGACTATCACCCAAGAGGAGCAGTAGCGGCTTCAGTAGATGTAATCCTAACTCGTGATCTTACAGGTAGTAATATTGCTTCTAGGTTAACTATCCCAAAAGAAACCCTCTTTACAGATGTTAACGGTAACTCCTGGCTTTCTGCTAGAGATGTAACTTGGTATGCTAATGTTACTACTTGTAAAATACCTCTGATTCAACATGAGAAATATAATCAGTCTGGGTTGTCGGGATTAGTAATACCTTCCGAAGGTAGACCAGAAATCACAATAGGTAAATTACCTGATGGTAAATACTATGAGCATGGTACAATGCAATTATCCATCGATGGAACTACTTGGACTTTAGTAGATACCTTTGCTTATTCTAAACCTTCAGATAAACATTTTATGGTAACTGTCAATGCTAGCCAAGTTGCCGTAATAGTATTTGGAGATGGTACCTTTGGTTCTATACCTTCTGCAGGTCAAAAGGTAACATCAGCAAGCTTCTATATCACCACAGGTATTCAAGGTAATGTACCAGCTGGTTCTATTGTACAAACTCCAGCCATAGTAAAAGCTTCTATATCTGAGGCTACCACTAGTAATCAATATGCTGCAGGAGGAGGTTCTAGTTATGAGAACTTTGGTATGTTAAAAGAACATATACCCTTGAGTGTTAAAACTCTTGGAGTAGCTATAAGCAAACAGGACTTCGTAGATTTAGCTATGCTAATAGATGGAGTAAATAAAGCTGCCGTAGATTATGAATGTGGAAGAAAGCTTACAGTATATATCAGTGCTGATAATGGTGGAGTAGCTGATTCTGCTATGATAAACAAGGTTTATACCCAACTATCACAGAGAGCCCCCTTAACTACTTGGCTTCAAGTTAAATCTGCAGGATTAGTAGATATAACCTTAGAGATAGAAGTAACCGGTAAGAAATCTTATAAGACCAACGAAATCCAAGCTCAAGTTCTGAATGCCTTATACAATGCTTATTCTATTGAGAACTCCGAGATTGGGGGCAAAGTAAGAATCTCAGATATTTATGCTTTGATTGATAACCTATCTACGGTAGATTACTTACATATCAAGAAGTTCTATATTAAACCTTGGCCTGTTACCATATATGGTAACAAGGAATTACTTCTTGGTCAGTTTAAATTAGAGAAAGCTAATGGGTCCATGACCTATTTTATAAACTTTACTGGAAGCAATTCATACACTGTAAAAGCTTCGAGTGGAGGATTCCAAACTACTGGCTCTGTAGGTAATACTATAAACATCACTGATAAAAATAATGGTATCACTTTCTCTTTGGACATACAAGCAAATGGCTATCAACAGGGATATCGTTATTCTATTACTATCTCAGAACCTAATATGGATTATGAAGATCCTGGATATAACTTACCTGTATTCCAGAAATCTTCTCAATTAACTTTAACTGTTCACGAAACTGTTTAATATGATAGACCTTAAGAAACTTATAGATTTCCTACCTTTTGAATATAAAGACCAAGACACTTATAAGGTAGATGGAAAGGGTATCTTAGAAAGGTTCCTAGAAATTTGTGGAAGTTATTTTCAAGATAATATATCCGCAGATATTGAGAGTTTACTAGGAATAACTGACTTTGATACCTGCCCAGAGATTTATTTGAATTACCTTTGGGAAAGCTTTGGGCAATTACCTTTTGCAAGGTGGAATAATATTGATGAAGGAGCTTTTAAAACTTATTATAATGGTCTGTTAAGTGAAGCTGAATTAAATAGCCTTAAGTCTAAATGGATTTTACCTAAGAAAGGGGCTTTAGCTTTAACTACTAAACAGATAAGAGATTTACTCAAGTATTCTATATCTCTGATAAAGATACGAGGTACTTCTCAGTTCTTTGAAATATTATTCCGAATGTATGGGTTAAACTGTACCATTGATGACCCCGCTAAATCAGGTTATGATGGTTGGTTAAAAACACATCCTTACTTTGACCAAGATCAGTATTATGATAAATCTAACTTTGATAACATTTACGGTTGTAGTCAATGTATCAATGTAACCTTCCATATAACTGGACATGGCTATTCAAATAACTCGGGAGAATTTATAGAGTTCAGAAAAGCTATAGAAAATATAATCGATAGATTTAAGCCTTATCATGTAGGAGCTACTATTGATTATGGTTTTAATATAAATGATAATTATCTGATAACAGCCGATTTTGTAGACCCAAATATAAACACTATTCAGCCTGGGTATATAACCTCTGTACCTATTAAGGTTACAGTCTCTAGTAATTATCAAAATGCCGACTTAAGGTATCAGGTATCTGGAGATGGTAATACTTGGGGTTACAAGAAATATGAAAATGGCACTATTTTTAATGCCACTATAGGTAATCAGACTTATTATTTTAGAAGTGTGGGAGACCCGACTAAAGTTACCCAAGTTCATGTAAAATTAAAGGAAGTAGTCAAATCCTATAATATATCGGTTAATCCAACTACACTGCATATTACACCAACTAATAAGGAGGTATCGGCTACAGTTACAGCTACTCTTTATCAAGAAGGTAAACAGACTCCAGTTAATATACAATTGGTTGGGGAAACTGAAGTTAAGCCTTCTGGTTCAACTTATAAATTTAAAGAGCCAGGTACTTATGAATTCAAGATTGTAGAATACCCAGTAAAAAGAGTTTCACTGGTTGTTACTAGAGAACCTAATAAATACAAGGTTAAATGTACTCCAGAAGAATTCAAGCTATCAAGTAATGTAACTAGTTTAGCTAAAACCATACTAACTATAGAAGATGATTATGATGAGGAAGGTTTGGAATGTTACTTGATTGGTAAAGATGATACTAGGTATAAATCTGGGGATACTTTCCAAACATTTGGTACTGGAGTTTATAAGTTTGCTTGTACTAAGGATAATTTAGAGAACTTTGATGGTATAGGAATATTTACCGTATATGCCAGTATCTCTAAATTCACTTATCATTTATCTAAAGAATATCAAACTTTATCTTTAGAGATGGGAAGTGGATCCGTAAATCAAGAACTTTACTTATCAGTAACTCCCTC
>OBWY01000374.1_pt1 | contig 38447 bp, 31 predicted proteins | sample 1538081 | NCBI WGS metagenome assembly OBWY01 (sample SAMEA2580089, study PRJEB22360) | human gut metagenome | biome: human gut; feature: human-associated habitat; material: faeces | place: Denmark | collected 2008/2010
AGAATCGTTGAATTTTCAGCATTCTGGGCTTAAGTTGACCACATTGGGGTCAGACCCCAATATTGAAACTTAGTGTTCTGTTATTTAATAATGTTTGCTTCTTCCAATTCATTTAATAAAAAGTCTATCTTGTTTTCAATTTGGTTATATTTTTTCATGATCATCAACTTCCAAAGTTTATCTTCGTTCTCTTTAACTAGATTCCACCAAATGCTACATTTTTTTTCACCTAATCCAAATACTTTTTCCATATTATAAAATGCATTATCTTTTGAAAAGTTATTTACAATCACCATATCAATAAACGTAAGAAATACTTTTTTTAGCAAAATAATCTGATTGCTGTTCTCTTGCTCTTGAATCTTTCTTTTTCCAACATCTTGCAATATTAGATTTTCAAAACAGTATTTTGTTATATCTTCAAATTCCTGTTCATCCATATTTCTAATAAGTTTCGTTTCCTCATAAGGTTTTATCGCTGAATTCGTATATCCTTTTATCCAATCGATAAATTTATCAATTTTCTCATAGTCATCAAGTTTTGTAAATTTCTCCCAAAATTCATCTGGACTAACTAATCTTTTTACTTCGGGTACAATAAGATCAATAAATTTTTGCACCATTTCCCCTAAATTTTTTGACTCATTATCATCTATAGATAATGTCATTCCATTTACAAATCTATTTAAATCATAATTACTTTCTTCAAGTATTTTGTTAAAGAGGTCAATTAACACTGCTGTATCTTGACAATTTGAATTTGTATTTATTTTCTTCATTATAATCATCATCTCCTTCTAATTTATTCCACATAAGATAAGCCTCTTCATCCTCTTCAAGAACTTTTCGGGTCACTTGATGGTATTTACTTTGAAGAGCTCTCTTTTTTTCTGGGGAAACACCCTCAAACTTAATGTTTCCTTCCACAACTCTCCCTGTTTTATTGCTAAACGTTTTCTCTAGACCTTCCATCGCACTATAACAGTTTTTATATATTAAATGATCTAATGTCTCTTGAGAATACATTATTGTAGCATCTATCGCATGCCCTGATATCCGTCTTCCCGCTGGCGACAAAGATATCTGATAGGTATCTCCTCGTTCTTTAATATTAAAGTACTTTGGATTCTCAGAAATAGCAGCATATACAACCTGTGTCGGAGCTTTTACTGCTTCTTGAAGTTTTCTCACCTCCATTCTTCGCGATTCTCGCAATTGCTTCACAATTTTTTCCATAGATTCATATTGAGCCACCATTTTTCTATATTCTTGCTCCTCTTGGCGTAATTTACTTTCTTTTTCATACATTTCATATAACATATTAATATGACTCAAATAAGCAACTTCATTTAACATTTTATCTAACTCATAGTTTAATAACGGCTCTACCTTTTCCAATACAACATCTATTATACTATCTAATTCTCTTGTAGCACTTTTTCCCTCCGAAACAGCTGTCAACTGTGCATTTTTTAAAACCTCTTTTTTGCTTTCTGACGTTATAGTTTGCATTAATCGCTCAACATTAAAACATCCCTTATATCCTTTTTGAAATTTTACTTCTATATCGACTACTTTATCAAGCTGTTTTGATTTCACTCCTGTTTTTATGTATTTATGAACCGCCTCTTCTAGCTCTCTTACAACTAAATCTTTTTCATCATCTTTTTCAAATGCAACCATTGCAGGCACTCTACTCTTATATTCTCCCATACAATACTATCCTTTCACAAATATGTTTTTTGTCAAAATTTTTTCTCCTCAACAAAAAAGCTTTCTCTATCCCCATACGTGTTTTTTCTCTCAAAATCAATTGTTATTTTTTTTACCTTGCAATTTTTTTCGCATTCTTCAGAACATTCATCCCTAAAATATCTAATGGTTACACCTGCCCTATCAGATTTCATCTTTGCGGGCAATGTAATAAATCCTATTCTTGTATTATTTTTTTCTTTTTGAAGAGCAGAACATGCATTCACAACAGCAACTACACAATTATATTCTTTTGATAAATTTTCTGCAGAAGACTCCAAATCCATCGATTTAGTATAAGCCGGAACAATCAATAAATTTGTTCCTATATATTTATGAAACAATTTAACATCCTCACTAATTAAATCTTTACAGATTCCAATGCCAACTCTTCCAAACCCTTCTAACTCTAAAATATGATATTCTTTGTTTTTTCTTTTATCCAGAAATTCTCTATATATGATTCCATTTTTTTCAAATGTATATGGATTTTTTTTAAAGTAACTAAAAATTTCATTCCCATTCTCATCCGATACAATAGATTTATTGGTTTTATCTTTCCAAATACTTCCATTTACAATAATACGAGGACTACTCTTTTTTTCTTTTTTAACTATTCCGCTAAGTATATTTTGTGTCATCATCATTTCAGGAAATACTAAAAAATCAATATCCTCTTTTTCCGCCTTATCACATATTTCTATATACTTTTGTTTTAATTTTTCTTCAATATCCGGATTCATATTTTCAATATAGAATGTTCTATTTTCAATTTTTGTATTCAATAATTTTTTGGTATCTATATTTGAAAATGGCACAATTCCTAAAACAATCTTGTCTCTTTGATCAAAATGCTTCTCCAATAAACTGGTGTTATCAAAGTGATGAATCCATACCGGATATTCTTCTATGTGTTTAGCGTCCCAAATCATGTAATTTGTAACTTGATTATCAACTGGTGAACATTCATTTTCTCGAGTAGCCCTTAAGAACGGATACGTTATATTTCCTAATTTTTTATTTGCACGATTGATAAATGTATCCTTAAATCTAGGTAAAATTTTCACCTGATCTGTGTACTGGCTATTAAGTGTATTATATTTTACAATTTTTCTACCATTTATTATTTTGCCACATATTTTCACTTCAACCAACTCATCAATACTAATAACTATCGCCATACATTTTTCAACATTTATTCCCGATCGCAAAAAATCAAAAATAAACCTTTTTAATTCATTTATTGCTGCTACATGTCCCTCTTCCTCACACTGCTCGCAATAAAGCTCTATTGCATCACGCACTTCATTATATTTACTATCTTCATAATTCAATGACGAAAACTCTATTGGTTCTTTATCATATTCCTTAAAAATGTATGAGCAACATAAAGCTAATAAATCATATATTTTTGTTATTTCTCTGATGTGTCCAAGCACTCCTGTTCCAACTCCTTCATTTTATACTGTATATATTATAACACTAAGTATCTCATTACAATAGACTATATAATTATTTATTTTGTCTGTAAATTTTGATTTGATGTTTTGTAAGTGCCTCAAAACAAGGTGTAGTGTAATATAACAATTTTTCTATTATGATATCAACATCATTGTTTGAGACACTTATCATCCAATGTTGCATTCTTCCAAATTGCATATCTTTATTTGATATTATTTTGCTTTATATTATCATGTATGATTTTTTAAATAAAAATCTGTCAGTCATCACAGATTTTTATTTCGATATGTTTTCCAAGAGCATTGGCATATTTCTCTAATACTATCAAGGTGGGCACTCTGCCTCCACTTTCGAAGCGGGCCAGATTTGAAGGCTTGATCCCGGTAATATCTGAAATCTCCTGCTGCGTCATCTTCTGATTATGTCTTTCATCTACCAGGCTTCTGATCGTTTCTGCTGATTTATTTAACACGGTTTCCTGTATCTTTTCTGTATAAATCGCCAGACGCCTTTCACGGGCTTCCTTTTCTGAAAAATACTCTTTCATATTTTCCTGCATATGCTTCTCATCCTTTGCTCAACATGATTTTAAGCGAATTATATCACGAATGATATTCCTCTGCAAGATATTTATACTTTCTTTACAGAACTTTTAGGGCTCGTTTAATTATTTTATGGGTACTTCATAGGGTCTGACCCCAATGTGGTCTTTTCAGTTTTTCAATCAGCCCAACAACATACGGATACAATTTTTCGTCATCAAATTTTCTCAACTCATCCATTAATTCGTCTATTGACAGAACTTTTCTTACATCTCTTATATCTGTAGGATATGATTCCTTGCCTATAGTGAGGTTGAAAAAACGAGTACCTCTCAGTGCTTCAATTTCCTTGTAGCATGGAGTACCTTTGTGCTTAATATAGTTATATGTATTTCTGATATTCGACTCAGAAAATTCTTTCCAGAACTCAATAATTAAATCAATTGCATCAGAAAATTCTGGTCTCATTACTTTAAGATATTGAAATGGATTACCTTCTGCATGCGGCGTACTCACTCCATTTTCTGTCTTTCGCAACATATCCAAACCGTCTTCCACAATATCTTCACATCCAGTCTCAGACTCCACTCACTGATATATTGTGTATCCAGCTTCACCACTTCTTCGAAGTCCGTTATATTGCTTCTGCCGCTGACCTGCCACATTCCTGTGAGGCCGGGGCGGAAGGACATTCGCGCTCTGTGGTGCGGTTCGTATAATTCCCACTCATCTACTGTAGGTGGTCTGGTACCTACCAGACTCATATCCCCAAGCAGGATATTGATAAACTGCGGAAATTCATCCAGGCTTGTCTTCCTGATAAACTCTCCGATCCCTGTCTTTCTGGTTCCGTCAGGCAGGATCTTATTTCCGATGATCCTCGGGTCAAAATCCATCTTGAACATCAGTCCATCGCTGATCTTGTTCTGTGCCATAAGCTCTTTTTTCCGCTCTTCGGCATCCATATACATGCTTCGGAATTTATACATTTTGAATTTTCTTCCGTTTCGTCCGATCCTTTCCTGTGCAAAGAAGATCGGTCCAGGTGAGCTGATATAAATCATCGGTCCCACGATTATTGTGATCAGCAGGGTGATCAGACATCCAACCAGACCGCCCGCAATGTCCATTAGACGTTTCACCAGAAGTTTTGATGACTCTGCATAGTTCATACTTGTGGTAATAACTGTATATACGCCAATTTTCTCTACCTGCTGGCATCCTGCAGGGAAGGATCCGGATTTCGTGATCCCTGTATGTACGGCTATTCCCATCTCCAGGAAAGCCCTCACAAGTTCATTGGGGTATTCGCTTTCTGCGCATGGCGGGATAAACACTTCATCTACCCACTCTCCGCAGGCATATTCGATAATCCCATCCCTGTCTGCAACGATGGGGATCCCGCAGATATTTTTTCCCTTAAGGTCTGTATCCAGAGAGACTGCGGTTACTTTTGCATAACCGCGTCTGTCCGCTGATACGATCTGAAGGGTCTCCCTGAGGATTTTTTCCGGTGCTATGATCAAAAGTGATTTTTTTGCTGAATTGAATCCGGTTTTCTGAAGAATTTTTTTCCATATCACTCTGGCCGCATAGTCTGTGACTATATAAAATGGAACCATAATGTAATAAGAGAACCTTGAATAAAAGCTTCCCGTCTGTGTTGTAAATAAGTAGAAGGTTACGATCAGTTCTACAAGAATCACATGTCTGCACGTTGCAATAAATTCATCGAAATATCCCCTCTTCAGAACATTTTTGAAAGAATCTGATACGATTTCCACAAAGAAATCGATAAAAAGAAATGCAATCGCAAGGGTTCTGTAATCACCATCTGTATAAGGATTATCCGTCCCAAAGCGAATAATATAAGAAATGACAAATGCAAGCTGCATGCATAAAACATCCAACAGCATAAAATCAACATGTTTTGTCCAGCTTCTTCTTTTTTTTCTGTACATACCTGACTCCTGTAAATAATTTTCTTTTTCTCTTCCTATTTCCAGTTCATACCTATATTGTCCAGCTGTCTGATTCTGTCCTGGCTTAATGCCATTCCGTTGGATCCCGGATGTTTCCGTTTGGACCTTATATTGGATATCCACCTTCCCAGCTTCACGTCGTTTACGCAGTACGACAGCGGAACATTCAGATCTCCATGTATTTCGTAATAATTCTTTGCCAGCTCATATTTCTCATTCCACTGTCTGGCTGTCTTTTTTTCCTGCTTAAAGCCTATGCTCTTAAGACGCTCCAGCTGTTCATCTGTGAGTGATACCCGGCGTAAATTTTCATCTGATACCTTGTTGCTGATATCTGACAGCCATCTGCCAAGAGGGAGGCCTTCTTCTGTGACATATTTCGCCATAACATCCAGATTTCCATGCTGTCTGTAATATTCCTGTGCTGCTTCGAAGTATTCTTCCCACTTCTCCGTATTTCTGTCCCAGATCATGCCCAGTGCTGCAAGCTGTTCCTGCTGCTCCTTTGTCAATGCCTGATCCAGCCCTTTTGTTTTTACTTTTGTCCGGAGATTGCAAATCCATCTGCCAAGCTTAAAGCCGTCAGCTGTCTCATATCTTGCTCTGATATCCAGATTTCCATGTTCTTTATAGTATGCCTGCATTTCTGTCAGCGCCTCATTCCAGCCATGGTCTCTGACATCCCAGATCATGCTGATCTCGTTCAGTTTCCTTACTTTTTCTTCTGTCAGATTTCCTGTCACCGTGCCTGTATAGACTCTTCGCTGGGTCTGTATCCAACTTCCCAGTGTAAGTCCCGAGGCAGTCACATAGTTCTTTGGGACTCTCAAGTTTCCGTTTTCCTGATACCACTGCTTTGCGGCAATATAGTAGGTTTCCCATGCAGAGCTTAAGTTGGCCTGCAGCTTCTGAAAGAGAACCCGGCAGTCCTTTATCTCATCTGTGATCTGAAAGCGACCGCTGAAATGCGTTCCTTCCCCGTAGGTTGTGGGAAACATTGCAAATGCCTCTTCCAGTTCTTTTTTCAGGGAGTCGATGCAGTAGAGGCTGTCAAAATTATTAACCAGGTCCAAAATAACCGGTGTCTTCCTGCTGCCCGCTGACAATGCACGTCCGATCTGCTGAAGGTAAATAATCGGCGACACCGTCGGACGCAGAAGAATCACACCGTCCACATCATCCACATGAACCCCTTCATTGAGCATATCAATGCAGAAAAGAAGCTTCAGATGTGCACTGTTATCCTTCTTAAATTCCCTGAATTCTCTGTCTGTAGCAGTATCGTTATAAAACGCTGTATAGATCCGCGGCTCGCGGTCTACCCGGCGAAACCACGTACTGGCCTGCTCTTTCATTTCGTCCATATGTTCTTTGCCTGAACAAAAGACGATATATTTTCCATTTTTCTTTTCCATGTGCTTCTCAAACACAATGTCCAGCCCTTCTGCCTGTTCCAGTGCGCGGCGCAGCTGCTCAAGCAGTTTCTGGTTCTCTGTGATAAGGCCCTGATTCGATAATGCCTGGACTCTTTTCTTTAACTGATCCAGTTCTTTCTTATACGAATACATGGCAATCACATATTTCGGTTCCGGGAGTATTCCCCGGACGATAGCTTCTCCGAGTGTCATCTCGGATGCGATCTTTCCATCAAAAATCTCCTCTGCCATATTTCTCTGGTTGTCCAGATAGCGGATATTGGTCGCGGACAGCCCGAGTCTCTTCGCATCTGGACAGGCGGTCAGAAGTTTCCTGACGCTTTTGCCCCATTCTGCGGCACCACAGCGATGAAATTCATCCAGGATGATATAATCCGGATGCAGGGTTTCGATGCTGTCTTCGTTCTTCATCAGACGGCTGTAGGACATGAATTGGATGTTATCGAATTCCATTCCGAGATTCTCCAGCTGTGTCTGATAGATATATTCACTTGGTGAGAGCCATAGAAATTTCTCTGATGGATGTTCCTCTGCCAGCTTAAATGCGATCAGGGATTTCCCTGTGCCTGTGGGGTGGATGACTGCTGCCATTTTTTCCCGCTCAAGCATGGCGGTAACTGAGTTATATGCTTCCTGATTGTGTTTGAAAAGATGTATGCTCATTTCCTGTATCCCTCCCAGAGGTACGAAGCAGGAGGAAGTTTGATTTCGCAGATTGTTTTAATCTGCGAAATGGGCACATACGCACCAACCTCCCCAATTTATTAAATTTCTTATCAAATCACTGCTAATATAATATGCTAATTAAGCTATTTTGTCAATAAATGGCAATTTATTTAGTACATTATAACATAAACTGACCAATTTATTCAGTGCTTTTTGTAAGAAAATCAATCTGACTGTTGGAAAGTATCTCCATTACGGGTCAGAATCGTGGTCAGGAGCCATAGAAAGGAGTTTTTTATTTTGGCAAGACGAGGAGAAAACATACGAAAAAGAAGTGACGGCAGATGGGAAGGCCGATATCTGATCTATATAAATGGAAGCAAAAAATACCGTTCCGTATATGCCACTTCTTATAATGAAGTAAAGCAGAAACTCTTTAACAGCAAGAAAGAATCTGAGATTACTTTGCTCGCCCGGAAAGAGCAGACAGCTCCCCTAAACGGCAGTGCTGATATGAGTCTTGATGAAATCGGTCAGTTGTGGCTTATCTACATTAAGGATAATCGCAAGTACTCCACCTACAGAAAATATGCCAACATCTATGACATACATATCCGGGATACTTTTGGCAGTCTGACAGCAGACGAGATCAGCCTGGAAATCATAGAGAAAGCTCTGCCAAAGGATATGTCCGCCAGTCTGTACAAAAGTATCTACTGTGTACTGAATCAGATTTTAGCTTATGGAAACCGATACTGCGGCACTCTAAAAATTCATTTAAAAGCAGAAAAACTGCGGACAGTTCCCAAACCCGTACAGACAATAAACGCTGCAGACCAGCAGAAGCTATGCCACTATCTGCTCTCAGATCTTGATTCCTGCAAGCTTGGCATTCTGATATGCCTGTATATGGGACTGAGACTCGGGGAAATCTGTGCCTTAAAGTGGGAAGATATCGACTTCCAGAGAAAAACGATTCATATTAACAGGACTGTCCAGAGAATTCAGGTCGGGCAGGAGGATAAGAAAACGATTCTGTATGAAGGACCGCCCAAAACGCTCTGCTCTGTCCGCGAGATCCCGATTCCGGAATTTCTCTTTCCACTTCTCCTCTCTTATAAGGACGATGGGATTTATGTGTTGAATAAATTTTCTCCGATGGAACCACGTACATACCAGTATAAGTTTTATTCTTATCTAAATAAAGCATATATAAAGAAGTCTCACTTTCACGCACTGCGCCATACATTTGCGACAAACTGCATCAGTAACGGGGCTGATGTTAAGAGCGTCAGTGAAATGCTTGGTCATTCTAATGTAAATATCACTTTAAATAAATATGTTCATCCATCTATGGATACCAAGCGGAACATTCTGGATTCGCTTTCTTCTATCTCATCTATAAATGGTCAGATCAGTGGTCGGATCATTTCTTAATCTTTGATCTAATGCACGTTTCCGGTGCCCATTTCGCAGATTAAAACAATCTGCGAAATCTCTGTACGTAAATGGTCCATCTGGCGGTTTTTAGTCGCACGGATGGATTTTTTCTCTGTTGTTTTAGAACTATTTGTTCTTTTTATTATATTATACTCTTATTCATAACGCAAGTGAAATATCCGGCTGCTATCGTTCTTGTTATGATTTCTAAAATATCTCTTATATAAATAGAATACCCGTTGCGGAAGATATTGTGCCTATCTGTCCACAGTGGGTGTTTTTGTATCTATTTCAAAATATATTTCGTTCCTTTTCCCTTGCCTTCCACTATTACAACACCTTTTTTCATCATAGATTTAAGTAATTGTGTTGTCTTTGATTTGCCAAATGGTGCATATAAATTAAAAAGAGCTGTCCGCCTCGAATGCAGATTTCTGCATCCGAAATTCAGACAGCTCTCTGAATTACTCAGATAGAGTAATATTTAATTTCTTAGATCTCAGCCAGTTTCAGCAGATCCGGGATCTTGGATTCCCAGCCAAGTGCCATGATATGTACACCCTGACAGTATGGCTTGCACTCTTTGATAATACGTGCAGCAATCTCAACACCTGTGATACCTGCTTTTGTCTTTTCTTTGTCTGCTTTCAGTTCCTCAAGCATTTCGTCCGGAACATGAATGCCGGCAACATTATTGTTCATGAATTTAGCCATTCCGGCGGACTTAGGAATAATGATACCAACCTGTACAGGTTTTCCGAACTGTTTGGCTTTTTCCATGAATTTGATAAATTTCTCCGGTTCAAATACTGCCTGTGTCTGGAAGTATTCTGCACCTGCAGCTACTTTTCTTTCCATTTTTGCAAGCTGTGCGTCAACGGAATCGCTGCATGGAGATACAACAGCACCCTTGGAGAATTTCGGAGGCTCGCCAACCAGTTCGTTTCCACCAAGATCCACACCGGATTCCAGAAGCTTCACTGTGTGAAGAAGGGATACGGAGTCAAGGTCGAATACAGGTTTTGCCTGTGGGTGGTCACCCATCTTTGTATGGTCACCTGTAAGGCAGAGGATGTTGTCAATACCCAGCATTGCAGCGCTGAGAAGATCAGACTCCAGAGCGATACGGTTTCTGTCACGGCATGCCAGCTGGAAGATCGGATTCATGCCTGCATCCTTGAGAACTTTACACATTGCAAGAGATCCAAGACGCATAACAGAAGACTGGTTATCAGTTACGTTAACTGCATGAACATCCTTGAGGTATGTTTTTGCTTCTTCTACCAGTTCGTCTACGTGGATTCCTTTTGGCGGTCCTACTTCTGCAGAAACTACAAATTCACCACGGTCGAATAATTCTTTCATTTTCATTGTACATTGCTCCAATCATTATAATCTATTTTAATTCATCGTCTGTTGCAAAGTTATGAATCTGTGTCGGACATTTCAGCGCGTCAAGGCGTCCGATCTCTTTCAGACGTCTGTAGATGCGTTCCCATCCACATTCCATTTCGCTGTCCACTTCACATTTACCGTTCTTGGAACCGCCGCACTGGCCATTCACAAGGCTCTTTGAACATGCTGTGATCGGGCAGATTCCGCCTGTCAGGTTCAGGTAGCATTCACCGCACTGGTCACATTTGTACTCTAACGGTGTCACGCCCTGGAAACCTGGTACCGGGTATGTATCGCAGGCTGCACAGACCATCTTATCTTCCAGATATTCTGAAACGGTCTGTACACCAACACCGCAGGAGAATACCAGAACCAGATCTGCTTCCTGGATCTTGCTCATATGTTTCTTAAGACGTAATTCCATATTTTCCGGATTACAGATGTAATCAGTTGTCATGATTCCTGTCACATTTCCTTCAGCTGCAAGTTCCTTCTGAAGTCGGGCAGCTTCTTTTTCCGGAAAACGAACTTCCTTACATCCATGACAGTTGATAATGAAAACTTTCTTTCCGGCTGTCAGTGATGTAATCGCTTCTTTTGCTTTTAACTGGGTAATCAACATATTACTTCATCCCCCTTACTGCATTTTTTCCGGCTTTGATACTGTTAATGATCGGAATCTTGGAAGAACAGATATACTGACAGCATCTGCACTCAACACAATCCATAACGTTCATGTCTTTCATGCCCTGCCAGTTCTCATCTTTCGCATATTTCACGAAATACAGAGGTGAAAGTTCCATCGGACATACATCTACGCAGCGTCCGCACTTGATACACGGCTGTTCTTTTGTCTCATCCGGTTCAACGGCAATAATACCATTGGAGCCTTTCATCATCGGTACATCCAGTGTGTTCAGAGGGAATCCCATCATTGGTCCACCCATCTTAACCAGAACATCGTCATCTGTAAATCCGCCGCAGTAATCGATCAGCTCTCTTACGCTTGTACCGATCTTGATAACGAAGTTTCCAGGATTCTTGATCTTCTCGCCTGTTACTGTTGCAACACGCTCAACCAGAGGCATTCCTGTCTGGATCGCATCGGAGATTGCTTTTACTGTACTGATATTATCTACAACAACGCCGACATCTGCCGGAAGACCGCCGCTTGGAACAATTCTTCCCATAACGCGCTTGATGAGAGTTTTCTCAGCACCCTGCGGGTATTTGGTTTTTGCAACAAATACTTCCATGTTTCCGATGTCAGCAACTTTTTTCTGCATTAATTCAATGGCATCCGGCTTATTATCCTCGATAACGATGATACCTTTTTCGGCACCTGTTGTCTTGAGGACTGCTTTCAGACCAAAAATAATGTCATCTGCATACTCAAGGAGTACTCTGTGGTCTGCTGTTAACAGAGGCTCACATTCACATCCATTGAGAAGGATGGTATCTACCGGTTTGGCAGGTTTAAGTTTGACACAGGTCGGGAAACCTGCACCGCCCATACCAACGATTCCGGCTTCACGGATGATATCAATAATCTCATCCGGAGTAAGATTGTCAAGCTCACCATGTGGCTGTACGGATTCGTGCAGAGTATTTTTTCCATCCGATTCAATGACAACAGCCATCACTTCGCTTCCGCGTGTGCCATGCATACGCGGTTCAACAGCAACTACGGTTCCGCTTACGCTGGAATGTACCGGAGCACTGATAAATCCGGCAGCTTCACCGATCTTCTGACCAACTTTTACAGTGTCACCAACCTGAACGATCGGATTTGCCGGTGCGCCCAGATGCTGTGACATGGAGATTACAACTGTCTTCGGATCCGGGAATTTCTTCAGAGCGATATGCTCACTGAATTCCTTGCGTTCTGACGGATGAACACCGCCGTAATATCCGTCCAGTCTGTCTTCTCTAATGGACTTCACATAGTCGTTGATCACTTTGAAATTAACTTTGGAGAAATCACGAACCTGTACAGGCTGGTTTAAGAATTCTTCCAGACGTCCCTGTTTTGCAAGTCTCTGGTAAATCTTCTCCCATGCACAGTCTTTATTCGGATCTACTTCGCATTTTCCATTCTTTGCTCCACCGCACTGTCCATTGACAAGACTCTTTGAACAGTCAACGATCGGACAGACACCTCCGGTAATGTTCAGATAACACTGCGCACATGCGTCACAGCTCTTCTTGGTAAGTGCCATGCCATGATGACCTCTGTAGTTAAGGGTGTTGCTTGCAGCAACTACCGGCTTACCTGCCAGATCCGCAACGGTCTGAATACCAAGGCCACAGGAAATTACTACTACATTCTCTGTACCTTCCGGAATCAGATCCTGTAATTTTCTTTCTGTGTGCATCTTATTGCATAAGAAATCAAATTTTGCACTGCCTGTAACCTTCTTTCCCTGATCTGCAGCGAATTTCAAGAATTCGTCACAATCCGGTTCGTCAACAGTTTCAAATTCTTTGAAACATTTGTTGCAGGCAATCACAAACAGGTTGTCCTTACCGTCAAGCACTGATGCAAGTTCATCACTGCTTTTCAGTTTGTACTTAGTATAGTTTTCCAATTGCTCACCTTCCTCACGATAAAATTTTATCCTTATGATATCTGTTCTTATCCGTTCCCTCCATCTCTGCACTCAAAAAAGGGCTAATAAAACCAGATAAATAAGTTCAATACATATACCTTATTAAATGTAACATAAAATGCACATTTTATCCAGTTTTATTAGCAAATTTTATAAATTTCTTCTATGATTTCATCCTAAAATTCTATGAAGTGCAGATATTTGTACTGTAAAAGATATGAAATTAGCAAATTGTATACAATATACCATATTCTATAGCAACCATGACGATTTAACGCCTTCACACAGTTACGCTCTCAAACTCAAATCTTTAGAAATCGCCTTCGGCGATGGAATAGTGTTACTGTTCACTCCATTCACAGTAACTTAGCCAAAATTCATTCTCGTTTTTATGAACACTCCTGATCATCCTCTCTCACAGTACTTGTATCATGAGTTAAGACGCTGTCCGCAATATTCACAATTGCTCAGACGTCCTTTTATTACCTGATTCTTTGCACCGCAGCTGGTACAGGTAACTGTAATATAAATCTTTTCATTTACACATCTGTTTGGTGCAGTAATCATAATATAATTTCCTTCTCTGTCTATCTGGATATTCCGGATATATCCCCTGGCAATAAATTTTTCCAGTTTTTTTACTGCGCCTTTTCCCAGTTCCTGCTCAAGTTTCTCAAATGAGACCGTATTCTGGGCATAAGATTCAAACCAGCAGGCAATTTCCCTGGCTTTTTTCTTCCGTAATGCTTTCTGAACTTCCCTGAAAGTCGGATATAAAAATAACAGACAGAGCAGGATCTCTGTTGCTGCCATTCCCCAGCGTCCTTCACCAATATACTTCTCCGATGCACCAATAGCTCCCAGGGATAAAAGTATGCAGAAGCCACAAAGAACCCACTTCAGTTTTCCCAACACCCCTGCTTTTTTATTTTTTTCTGTCAAAAAATCATTCATGTCTGTTTCCTCTCTTATCAAGCGGATATTTGCACTCCGCTTCGCTTTCTGCTCATAACAGAATAACTTCGCAGTTTATCAGCTTGCTATTTTAACGTAGTTACGATCAGTTTACTTTCCAGTGCAGCCGCTATCAAATCTTCTTTACAACTGTATCCTGCCCTGGCTATCATTTCCTGAAAATTCCATCTCACCCCGGAAGTAGAACATTTCATTTCTCTTGCAATCTCTGAATATGACATTCCACGGATATACAGGCGGAGCATCTCCAGCTGCCTGGGACTGATATCGCCGCTTGTGATCCAGTTAAGCTCCACCTTCGGTGTCACATCCGGAAATACATGCTCACCATTTAAGGTTCTGTGGATCACACTTCGTATTTCCTCTTCCCCGTGATCCTTATACCAGAGACTGTCTGCACATCCACACCTTGCCCTCTCCAGTACCTTGGGATCGATCAGGGAAGTAACGATCAATACCTTTGTATAGGGATACTTCTCCCTGATTTCTTTTCCGGCACTGAGTCCATCATGATTATGAAACGTCTGCACATCCATGATCACAAGATCAATTGCCGAATAATCACAGATTTTTACAGCTTCACGTGCATCCGAAACCGTCTGGACATGTCGGAATTCCGGCTCCTGCATAATAATATATTCAAAATACTTCTGCATGATCTTCTGATCTTCTACTATCAGTATCCGTACCATCGAATCCCATCCTTTCTGTCAGTGGCATTTTCAATATCAGACAAAACTCAGGGGAAAAAGAAACCTGCATCCTGCATTTTCCTGATTCAGCTGCCTTTTTCAGTGCAGATAAACCACCGCCTTCTTCCGCATTTTTGTCAGGCACCTCTCCATCATTGGTAATCTGAACAGTATATTCATCTGCATTTTTGTCTATCTTCACCCAAACAGTACTGCCATGGGCATGTCTGGCACAATTTGTCACACATTCGCGGATTGCCCTGTCTGTCAGCAGCCTGTAAGATGGATGCATGGGAAAGTTCCCACTGATCTGAACTGAAATTCCAAGCTCTTCTGCATGTCTGACCGTATCTTTATATACTTCTTCCATACTCTCAACAGCAGAACCGGTAAGAATATAAACCAGATGTTTCAATACAGACAACTGTTTATCCATTTTATCCGGATCTTCTTTCCTTTCCAATATTCTGCGTATTGACAGAAGGCTTCGTCCAAAATTGTCATGAACCTGCATTTTCATGACAAGCGTCTCCTGCTCTCTGATTTTATCTCCGATTTTTTCGTACATTTCCTCCAGCTTATGATTCAGGATTTCCAGCTTTTCATTGTTTGCCCTAATTTTTTCACCATTGTAATAAATTTCTGATACATTAACTGCCACTGTCTGCAGATAACCTGCACAATCCGGCTCCTGCAGACTATATTCCTGAAACATCCAGACGGAACCATCAGGAAAATAAAACACATTACTGTCTTTGCTCAATCTGCAAAGACCTTCCGATTCAGGTTCCCCACTCATTGCTTTCCTTAATGCGTCATAATCCTGCAGATAAGAACCTGTCATGATTCTGCTCAGCTCCTGCATCTTGGTATTACACAAAACAATCCTTCCAAAAGGATCCGAAAAACAGACTCCACAGGGAACGTCATTCACAGCCTCATTCACAGACCAGTAAGACAGGGAATGATGATATCTGCGTCTCTCTCTCCAGATTGCTCTGCAAAGATAAAGCACCAATCCCATAACTACTGCCATTAAAACACTGACCGGATAACCCTGAAGCATTGGCTGATAGGAACTTTCTCCCAGGCAATATCTGTGATCATTCATCAGAACGCCCATGAACATAAAAGAAACAGCAAAGACAACCACTGCCGTTACGATTTTCTTTTTCCCGGAAAAGCAGGTGATTCTTACCAGCAGGAGGATTAATTCCAGAATCATGCAGATTTCAAGAAGAATCATCAGAGCATTCTGTATTGCCATACTGCATTCCACAAAACTGATCATCTTCCGCCTCTCTTTCTGAAGACGATACATCTGATAAACCATTCGTTTTCATCTTCCTGCTGCACTTTTAATTCCGGCCTTTCCAACATGAATCCACGCAGATCCGCCTCTGATACAATATGAACTGAAATCCGCAGAGCATCATCAATCTGCGACACACGGTAAAAAACAGACTGCATGGTATCAAGCAATCGTTCCACAAGCCATTCAAAGGTGTCATAGCATTTTAGTATATCATCTGCATTCATCTGCACATCCACATTTTCCACGTAGTAAGCAGCCCGGATCCTGCATAATTTTAAGCTGTCACAGGATTCTGCCAGGCTTTGTCTGAGATCTTCCATTGTAAGCAAATTTCCATCTGATGCATATTGTGTCAGCACCAGATTCTTTCTCCGCTTCAAATATGTGCCAACAACTACAATTTTACCGAGAATCCGATCATATTGTTCCCTTGATTCTGTCCGTTCCAGCTCATCCATAAACTGTGACAGCAATTCCAGCTGACCGGCTGTCTGATTCTGTATCATATTTAACAGACGGTTCTGTTCTTCTGTTTTTCTCCGCTCAGCCTCTTTCTGATAAGCTTTCTGTAACAGACGGTTTCTGGCAGTCAGTTCCTCCTGCTGTTCCCGAATATCCTGATACTGATCCAACAGTACCGAAATATCCTCTGACCAAAACAAATGTCCTCCCCTTATAGGAATATGGTTGATCCGGATTCCCTGTTCCTGTACTGATGATCTGTCTATTATGATTCTACGCAGTTCAGGCGACAGCTCGGGAAAATCACCGGAATGATAATAGCGCTGAAAAGAATGATCTGTAATCTCTGCATCCAGTCCTCCGGAAGTCTGGAATAATTCAAAATATCGATTATTGGTCTGTATCAATCCACATAATATACAACCCTGAAAAATTGCCGCCATTAAAAGACAGCACACTGCCGTCATATCCCCTGCAATGATTTTGATGAAAGGCAGGCGGAGTATATTTCCGATATTCCACCCCAGAAGCAATATTCCCGGAATCACTGGCAGCCAGAACTGTTTCTTTCCCGGAATTCTGCTTTTTCTGATCAGAATGATTTCCATCCCTGTCAGACAGATCAAGATCCATCCCTGAATCACCATAAAAACAATACCATAGCTGTAATCTTTATCCGAAAATGGGGGCTGTTTGGAAAAACGAAATACCAGCTGATGCAAATCATTTGTAAAAACACTTACGATCAATATCGCTGCAACGGTCAGCAAAATTATAATCTTTCTGATCGTTTTCTCTTCCTCCTTTTCGCCCAAAAACATTGCTGCTGCCAAACCCAGAACCGGAATCAGAATCATGGGAATATAATATAGATACCAGCAGATATGTTCTCCAAGAGGATCATGAAAAATATGAAATTTTACTGTCCGCACAAAGAACCAGAATACCATCAGACAGCCAATTGCAGTCAAGCATCTGCGCGTTTTTTTATGTACTACATGTCTTCTCAGATAAATCACCCAGGCACAGTACATTCCCAGATAAATACAGCTACGACACTGATCTGCCAGATTTCTCATAAAAACATTTTCCGTTCTCACCTGCCTGCAGAAATAAGCCAGCAACACACTTATCAGAATCACTCCATATGACAGAGTCCTCTTTTTACTGTATGTCATGAAAGTTCCTCTCTTACCGGAGCGGGTTTGAAAAATGCTTTACGCAAGATGTGCGTCACAATTTGCAGGAATGATTTTTCAAATACGCTCTAATCCATTTTTGTAATAATTATACTATAAAGCGCCATTTTATCATATAGTTTTTAGAGAAATCATCTATTTTCAGAGCTTTTTATCACAAACAGAGTGAACAATTATGTCCACTCTGTTTAATCATTACTTAAAACGGTCTTGGCTGACCACAGTATTCACAAAACTTTCCGGTATTCTCTGCACCACACTGGCATTTCCACGAACTGTTATTCTGTTGCATTCCTCCGGTCATGTTCGTTTCTGACATTCCCGTCTGCTGCATTCCTCCGTTCATGTTCATTCCGGACATTCCGGGCTGCATTCCTCCGTTCATGTTCATTCCCGGCATCCCAGACTGCATCCCTCCGTTCATATTCATTCCGGGCATCCCGGGCTGCATCCCGGCTGCATTTGGTGTCAGTGCCGCAATAATCTGATAAGCAGTCTGCTCCACTTCCATCAATTCCCTTCTGTTATCACTGCTTATAGAGAAAGTATTTAAGCGAAAATCCATATCATCAAACCACTGAGTTCTCACTTTAATACGCATAGTATAATCAAATTCATATTTATATACCGGTGGCTGATAACTTACAGTTTCTCCATCCTTTGTATATGTTTCCTCTTGCTGCTGTTGGTCTACATCAACCCTGCACTGTACAATGGCTGATAAAGGAACTATGTCCGGGTTTTCATTAACATCCAGTTTCCGCGCAACAGTAAAATTCCCCTTATTATCATCAATAAAAACATTGTAATTTCTGGTATTGATCTGACGGGTTATACAAAAGTCCATTACCGCTTTTTTGTTTTTTTCACGATATTCCAGCTGGCGTTTGATATCCTCTACCGTACTATGCCGCCGCTCCTCAAACCATGGTGATAATTTTTTCGCACAATCCTTACACAGATTTCCGTCATCCAGTTTTCGATTTCCCAATAACCCAATTTTCTCTCCGCAGATGTCACAGATTTTCTTATCAAATAATCCCATACCCTATCCTCCTTTTTTATCTGAAATCCCATACTGCCGCACCGGAATGGTGCGGCAGTATTTTACCTTATTCTGTAACAATTATTTTTTCAAAATATGTCTTTACGGAAAAATCAACTTCACCTGTTTCAGAATCATCTGCTTCTTCGCCGTCATCAGATTCCTCTGCATCATCTTCTGCTATCAAACACAGTTTTCCATCATCCAGTAAATTGAACTTCATATTATCAAGACTGAAAAACATAGTTCCTGCCTCATCCTCTGTTACAGCCTTTAATACCAGTGCGTTTCCTTCCACGTCGCCCTGAAGTTCTACTTTTGTCTCTTCTCCGCTCTCTATTAAGATAATTTCAGCCTTTCCGTCTTCCACAGACATACTCATTTCAAATCCTGTAAAGTCAGCATTAACCGGCATCTGCATTCCAAATGCTTCCATCAGAGTACAGCTCCATTCTCCTTCAAAATCCTTCATGGTTGGATTTTCTACCGGTTTGCCCGGTACATAAGGCTCATACTCTTCCTTTTCCTGACTCAGGATCATTGTCGTTCCATCTGCTGTTAAGGTTATCTTACCGTCCTTGTACTCGCATTCCCCTGTCTGATCATTATGAGTCATCAAAATTTTATCATTTTCTATTTTCCACTCTGATTCATCTACTTCAGGCTCTTCCCCATAAACAGAACTTGTTGTTTCCATTTTACCGTCTTCTTTAATGTCCACGGTCACTTCCATTCCCATTGCCCCCGGATGAAAGGATGCACCTTCGCCCATAGAAAGCTCATTTACATACCAGGTTCCAATAACATCCTTTTCTTCAAGGGCATAAACACTTACACTCATAAAGCCTGCCATTAAGACTCCTACTGTTCCTGCCATCCACAACCTCATTTTTTTACTCATACAAACATCTCCTTTCTTTTTTAATGTACTCCTCGGACTCTTTTTTACTTAATTTTGTGAGAAGATTTTTTGTTTATCTACATTATACGTGAACGCTCAGATATTTACACTAGCACTTCTGACAGTATGCATGTAATTTTTTGGATAAATTAAAACCTGCTGAAAAGTTTTTAACTTTTCTCAGCAGGTTCATTAAAGTACTTTCTGTTTTGGCGCATTCTCTCCAGATTTTCCAGAATTATATCTACACTGATTGGTTTGGCAATATGAGCGTTCATACCCGCTTTGATTGCCTTTTTACGGTCTTCTTCAAAAGCATTGGCAGTCATCGCAATTTTTGAATAGGACCTGCTGATTGCGGGAATACTTTTTTATTTCCAGTCAGAAGCAAGGCATACAGGTACCGGATCCTGAATTTCCATTCTGTCAGGTTCTACCAGGCAGTCATAGGCCAAAATATGCACTCCTGCCCTTTCCGCTTCCTGTAATGTTTCTCCAAATTCCCGATGAGTCTCCCAGTTGGGCTCAAACCTGTCAACTCCCTTCATCTGGATCACCAGAAGCAGATAGGCTTCGTATCCTTCCTGCATACAATGGATCAGCTCTTTCAGATGCTTCACACCTCTTTCTGTAGGTGCATCAGGAAATCGTGCTATATTGTCAGATTCCAGAGTGACACCTTTCACTTCTATAAAAGCCTTACGTTTCTCTGAACAGACGTAAAGATCAAATCTGGAATTTCCATAGGTCTTCTCCGGCGTTACCTGAACCTTTTCCGGAAAAAGATGTCCTGCCTTTATCCATTCCAGCGCTGCTTTATTAGGAATTTGAGAATCCATATTGATCAGGCCCCTGCCCTTTTTATTTACGCAGATCAGATCATAGGCTGTCTTTCTCGCCGGATTGCTGCTCTTTTCCAGAAAAACCTGTGTACCCGGGACCAGAAGCTCCCTGCACCTGCCTGTATTCTTTACATGAACCGTTTCTACCTGCCCATTGATCTCCACATGTGCAATAAACCGATTGGGACGCTCTATGAAACGGCCCTCTGTGATATGTTCGTACTTCATTTTTTCTGCTCCTCTTTACGCATTGTATACATACCATAGCATGTTTTCCTCATACCTACAACATTTTCATTTTGGAAAACTATTCCCCAAACAAAGTGCCCCCGAGGATGTCAAGTCATTGCTACAAAAAATATGCGGCTCTTTTGCCACCAAAATGGCTTAAAACCGCATATTTCTGTATAGAGGACGTTATATAATTGTCACAAAGTAGGTGGGGAGGATGTAACGTCATTGCTACATCTTTTCTATCCTAATGCGTCAATATTTATTCCTACTTTCGCAAATAAAAATTGTAGCAACACATGCATTTGCGTATCTGGATTATCATAATATCTGTTTTCTTTTGGCGTTTTATTTGCCTCTTTACCCTGATTATCCTCTGATATTTTTTTACCCCTTTGAATTGCATTCTTTATATCAGATAATCCGATTTGATTGACTATTTCCGTTACCCTTTTTTCTTTTTTTATGTTTGCATCTGCTGCTAACCCAAAAACTTGTCGTAATTTATCAGCATATGCATCCTGATTTTGTACTATATCAAAATAGTCTTCTTTATGAAGAATCAGCCATAAATCAAAACAATAATTTGTATATCCTAATTCAATCTTATTTTCTATTGCCAAATCTATTGCTTCTTCATACTTATCCTTTTTTCCGTCATAATCAAAAACAGATACTTTGTTTTCCTTACCAATAGATTTCTGAATAGTTCGTTCTACCACACACTTAGGATTTCCGCCATATGGTTCCGCATAATCAAATACTAAATCATGCGTTCTTTCTTCAACGCAATTCACTAATTCTGCTACTTTATCAAAATATATTCTTTCCTGGTTTTTTCCCTCACATCCTACAATGCAGAGGAATTGTGGTCTTCGTATTTTATTGTTCTTTGGACGATTCAAGATTATTCGCCTCTCTTTCCAATATGTGCTTAAATGCAATTTCCAAATCCATATGTGGCAATGCTCCATATTTTCCATTCAAATAATTTTTTAATATTCTTTCTTCTGGACGTAATTTGTAATCTGCTAAAGAATATATCTCGCTCACCATATCATTCCTTCGCTTTTCAACCATTACAATTTGATCATGTCTAAGCAATTCACCGTCTAAATATATTGGATTATGCGTATTGAAAATTAACTGAGCATTATTTTTATTGATATCTTTATTGTTAAAAATTCTTATCAGCGATACAACAATTTCAAAATGCAATGAAGCATCCATTTCATCCAAAACAATGACCCCGCCATTATCTAAAACATCTATAAACGGTTGTAACAATCTAATCAAATGGATAGTTCCTCTCGATTCCATCAGCTCTGAATCTACAATCATGGATATTGCATATTTTTTTTGTGGTTGCTCATCTTTTCTTAATGGTACTTGATACATTGAACACATAGATAATTCATCATTATCTGTTTCTGCCATAAATCCAATTTTTTGATTTCCAAACTCAGCTATATTCATAACTTCTTTAACTGAGGCACTTTCGAAAATATTTCTACGAATATCTTTATCTGGTTTTTTATTAAATATCGTCTTTAAGTCTTTTTGTCTAAAATTCATGTCATTTGCATTCATAATAACATTAAATTTTTCAAACCATAAATTAAAATCCTCAAAATATTTTTTATCAAACAAATTGCTAATTGCACCTGCTACAACTAACTTTTGTTTATCCAATGTCTGGTTCAATTTGTGAATCAAGCGTTCAGAAAAATCCGCATCATCCTTATTAATATAACCTTTTTTTACTAATTTCTTTACATCCACATAAATTTGATTTTCATCATCTCGTGAAAAGAACAGGTCATCATTAACATAAAGAACCTCTTCTTCAATTTTATATACATCAATATCCGTAAACTTAATTCCGTATCTATAAATATTATTTTGAGTGGAAAATGTAATTTCTAAAGAAACCGGATCATACCAACTTGTATCTCTAATAAAAGATAACATACTTTTATAAGATTCCAGCTCTTTGCAATTTAAGGTTCCTTTCATAACCATTTTTTTTAATATATCCATTGCCAACACAATGTTGGATTTTCCACATGCATTTGCTCCATAAATGACAGTCATTGGTAATACTCTTAACTTATTACCATTTACACTTTTATCTATCACATAATCATTATGCGTTTTCTGTTTACTTGAAAGCATTGTAAAAAAAGTCTCATCTTTAAATGACCTAAAGTTTTCCATTTTAAAGTTTAACAACATTTTTTTTGCATCTCCTTTCCATTTCTTTATATAATTATACATCATTATTGCTTTTTATCAACAATTTTATTGTTATTATATGCTAATTTGTTGCTATTTATACTCCACCCCCACTCTCCCGTCATCATACACATATATTCCCTGCACATATTCTTCCAGCATCTCTCGTGTCAGATTCTCATAGCCTAAATACTTCAACATTTGCTCCACCGGAACATTCTTTTTCATCAGGATTTCTTTCTCGTCGTTTATCAACTCATCCAGTTCCTGTACACGTTTCTGCAGTCGTTCTCTTTCTTCTTCCAACTGCTTCTTGGCTTCCATAAACTGGTTCTGGTTCATCTGTCCCTCGTGATACTTCTCATAGTTCTGGCGGTTCTGGATTTTTATTTGTTCTTGACACTTTTCACAATCTGCACTTTCCGTCTTATAGGCTTCTATACTGTCCTCATGCTGTTTTCTCATGGATTGCTGCATCTGTTCTTGGCTGATATTCTGACGTAAGTAAGCCTTTATTTCTGCCAGCACGATATGCTCCAGCATTTTGTTATCCGCTTTCCCGGCGAAACATCCTGTATCTTCTTTTCCTTTACTGTAAGCACAGCTATAAAGAATATGACCATGAATCGGACTGCTTGAAGTCAGGCTTCTGCGACAATTCCCGCATTTTACATAGCCACCTAATAGTGTTGTTTCCCTGTCAAATTTGCTTTTCTTGGTGTATCTGATCTGAAGGGACTGTGCTTTTTCAAAAACTTCTTTTGATACAATCGGCTCGTGATGATTTTCCATCACTTTCCACTGATTTCTCGGTACCGGTACTTCTTTCCCAGTTCCGGGATCTGGAATCTTTGTTTTTCCATAGACCATACAGCCTATATAAGTTTTATCATCCACAATCTTCCGTATCATATCACTCGTCCACTGCAGTCCTCTTGATGCAGCTTTCTTGCTGTCTGATTTCTGTCGTCTACTCATAGACTGCAAGGGAGTCAGTACCCCCTCTTCATTAAACAACCGACAAATCTCCATCTTTGAATATCGCTGATTGGTCAGTTCAAATACTCTGCGAATCACTTCCGCTTCGTCCTCTACAATCACCAGTTCTTTCTTATTTTCTGGATTGATTCGATACCCATAAGGTGCAGAACCACAACAATACTCACCTTTTCCCCGTCTGGTGTTGACTGCTGCCTTTACCTTTACAGACTGATCTTTCACATAGAAGTCTGCGATCAATCCTTTAAACTGTACTTCGATGTCTGAACTCTTTCCTTTATAATCTTTAGAATCATATCGGTCTGAGATAGAAATGAATCGTACTCCCAGGAATGGAAAAATCTGCTCCAGATAAGTTCCCATCTCAATATAGTTTCTGGCAAAACGTGAAAAATCTTTTACCACAATGCACTGCACTTTATTCTCTCTGGCAAGCTCCAAAACCTGTTTAATTGCCGGACGCTCCATACTAGAACCAGAATATCCATCGTCGTAGAACTCCTGAAATGGCATAGAAGCCAGTTCCGGAATATTGGAAATATAATCTTTTACCAGTTTTCTCTGATTGATAATGCTGTTGCTTTCTCCCTCTGAATCATCTTCCATGGAAAGACGGTAATATCCAATAATCAGTTTCTGATTACTCATATTCTACCGCCCCCTTAAACCCGAAGTTGATTTCCAGTCTGTTATCACCATATAGATACATACTTTCAATCAGGCTCTCCGCAAGTTCCGCATTGATTCTGGTTGTCCCATCCAGTTCCAACAGACTTCGTAAAAATCTGGCTTCTTTTTTCTGCTGTTTTTCCAGTTTACGTATAGTCTGCTCCAGAGACTTCTTCCTCTCTTCACAGAACACTTTCCAGTTATTACGGTCATCTTTCATTTCTATATAGGCTTCTTTGGAAAGTTCGCCCTCTTTATATTGCATAAATGCCTGTGCCAGTTTTTCTGAACGTCTTTCCATATCTGCATCCAGTTTCCTGATCTCTGCTTGAATTTCTTTGATTTTGGTAAGAAATACTGCACTGCTTATAGCAGACATATCCTTTTTCCGTAAGTCAGATAACTGAAACTGTCTGGTCAGCTCTGAACGGACAATTTTCTGCAGCTTCTCTTCGGAAATAGATTTGTGACTACATTTTCTTTCATCCCGATACCAGGCAGCATTGCAAAAGTAATACACATTGCCTCTGTATCTACGTGTACACATTTTTCGCTTACAATCTCCACAATACAATACATTGTAAAATGCTCTTTCATCCTCTTCCCATCCTACTGTAGTTTTTGTTGCTTTCTGTTGTGCTACTTTTAACCTGACCTGTGCTTTGTCAAACAGTTCTCTGCTGATAATCGGCTCATGAGCATTTGGCGTAATAATCCACTGACTCTGGTCCAGTATGTCACACCATTTTTCACCTCTTTGAAATCTGGATTCGTATTTTCTCTGAACCAGATCACCATAATAATTATTTCGATTTAAAACCGCACGTATCGAAGAATTTCCCCACTGATGAAGATTCTCTCCATCCTGACAGTACACATGATGATATTGGTTATAGTCCGAAATCCGATGTACCCTATCCTCAAACAGCCTGTCAATAATGCTCTGTATGCCATCTCCCGAAGCATATTCTTCAAAAATCCTGCGGACAATCTTTGCAGCTTCCGGTTCCACAATCAACTTACAAATTCCATTTATCTTTTCCACACAATATCCGTATGGAGCTGTAGATCCCACATATTCACCGTTTTTTTGTGCAATACGTTTCGCCGCCCGTTCTTTTGCGGAAATGTCTTTTGCATAAGCATCATTCACCAAATTCTTGATATTCATGGATAATTCCTGATTCTTAGCACCCGGTGCAAATGAATCATAGTTGTCACATACAGAAATAAATCGCACTTTCATAAAAGGAAGAATCTTTTCCAGATAGTTACCAGTTTCAATGTAATTTCTTCCAAATCGTGAGAAATCCTTTACCAGAATACAGTTTATTTTACCTGCCCTGACATCATTCATCATCCGTTCAAATCCCGGTCTGTCAAAATTTGTTCCGGTTTTTCCCAAATCAGAATAAATATCATATACAGCAATCTCATACTCTTTGTCCGGATTTTCATTGTGCTTCTGAATGAATTCTTTTATCAGCGTAACCTGTGTTTCAATAGATTCTGACTTTTTTTCATCATTGTCTACGGATAATCTGGCATAAATTGCAGCCATACATACCGGAATACCAGGAATCTTCTTCTCTGTGTTTTTCTTATATCTTTTTGCTGTTCTTGCCATTTATCCCACCTCTTTCCTGCACTCTGTCCTGTGTTCCGCATAAAACCGTCTTATGACTTTCATCTTCTCAATCATATCCTGATAGCGGATGTGAATTTTAATTTGCTTGTTTTCATAAATATAGATTTTATCTACGGTCAGTGCCAGCAATGTGCGATCCAATTCTTTGATTTTCAGTGATTTCTTCCAGTCCTCCAACTGAACGGTTGCAGACACTCCACCCTCAAACATTTGCTTTATCAGCTTTTTCTGATTCTCAATCATCTGCTCCAGTTCTTCACATTTTCTCCCATAACTTTCCCGAAAATCATCGAACTCCTCTTTGCTGATCAGTCCCTCTTTCAAGTCATCACCCAAAGATGCTTTCAGACTGTAATAACGGTTATATTCTTCCTGCAACTTACTAATCTGCGTATCATAACCGATTACCTGATCGTAACTGACTTTCATTTCACAAAGTTCTTCCATAATCATCTGATAGTCTACGAAAAGTGCCGTATATGCCTGAATCTCTTTCAATACAATCCTTTTCAGCACCTCTTCCGGAATACTGTGTCTGGTGCAATCTCCACCTTTATTTTTTGTCTGGCAGATATAAAAGGCTTTTTTCTTCCCCTTATACTGATTTACCCTGCGTATCATCGGTGTCTTGCAATCTCCGCAAAACACAAATCCCGAAAAAAAGTTTGCACTGTCTGATGTTTTCGATGCCCTGCCATCATATTGAAGCAGTTTCTGAACCACATCAAAATCATTCTGCCTGATAATTGCCGGATGCGTATTTTCTACTTTCACCCACTCTGATTCTGGCTTATCCAGGCGTTGCTTTACTTTATAGCTGATTCGTTCCTGCTTGCCCTGTACCATGTTTCCAATGTAAACCTCGTTGGTCAGAATCCTTTTAACCTGCACTGCCGACCATTTCGGTGTGTCTGAGCTGTGAAATCCAGAATTATAATTCTCACCATTTGCCTTTTTATATTCTTTTGGTGACTGCACATGTCGTACATTCAGCTTTTCAGCGATTGCTCCAAGACTGAATCCATCAATTTTCCATGAAAATATTTTTCTTACAATATCCGCTGCGTAAGAATCAATCACCAGACAGTTCTTATTCTCCGAATCTTTGCAGTAACCATACGGGGCAAATGCTCCAATAAATTCACCTTTTTCACGTTTGATTTTCTGGTGGCTTCGCACTTTATCGGAAATGTCCCGGCAATAGCTTTCATTTACAAAATTTTTGATTGGAACAACAAATGACTTTTCTGAAAAATCTGCTGTTTTACTGTCAAACTGGTCTGTAACTGAAATAAAACGCACATTTAAAGCCGGGTAGGTCTTTTCGATCCATCGCCCGGCTTCTATATACTCTCTTCCGAATCTGGATAAGTCTTTTACAATCACGCAGTTTACTTTTCCAGCTTCTATATCAGTTGTCATTCGTTTAAACTCAGGTCGGTCAAAATTTCCTCCTGAGTATCCGTCATCCACATATATATCAAAGATCTGAATATCCGGCTGGCTTTTTACAAAGCTCCGAAGTAACTCTCTCTGATTTGCAATGCTGTTGCTCTCTGACTTCGCACCGCCCTCTTCCATATCATCTTTCGATAATCGAAGATACAATGCAGCATCGTATATATCTGGCATATTCATTTGCATCTGTTCCATTTTACATCGCTCCCAACTTACTTATTCCATTGAATTTGAAGTCAGAAACCATGTATCACGTTCATTTTCCCTGACCTCACATTAACATAACATCTGTAGCTTCGCAAGATATTTTTTCAAGACTTGCATCTAATACATCAACTCCGTTCTTTTTCTTAGATAATCACTGATCGCATCTGTAGCATCCATTTCTCCTGTCATTTCCACGACTACCACATACCCTTCATTCATGTGAGCATACGGCTGATCGCCAGATTTATCCAGAAAAGTTTCCACTTTCTCAGAAATAGCTTTATCTATATTAGGAATTAAGTCTTCAATATCCTTTAACTGCTCCAGATTCACACTGGAATCTATTACTGACTGATTTACCATGATGCTCACCTCTTTTCCAACATATTCTTTGTATCAGTTGTCCTATACCTGCAATTTTCTCAAATGCATCACCTTATCTGGATATTCTTTAGCAACTACTTCACTGCCAATCTGAATATATGTTAAGCGCTTAATTTTTAGATATGATAGAAAAAATCCCCGACTGCTTTTCAGCAGCCGGAGCACCTTGACAATTCACATATGATTGATTTGATTCGTTTGCACGACGTCCGATTTCAGCTTTGACGATTTCGTTCCATGGAGCCAGAAGTTCTAATTCATCATCGCTCATCCTATCATTATCGTGCTGATTTGCACAAAGAAATAACCTTATTATGCCGGTTGACAGGTTGGATTACGCTGATTTTTTGAAAACTTTATATGGTATATTTTAATGAATTGTAGAATTACTTTATTGACATTTCTGACACTATCATATACACTGTATATATCGTATAAGTACGCATATATCAGAAGGTGGTGAGAGGAAATTAGAATGGAAATTATCATAAGTAATAGTAGTGATAAGCCTATTTATGAACAAATTGCTATGCAGATCAAGAGTTTAATCATGAATGGTACCCTATCTGCCGGAGAAGCCCTGCCTTCCATGCGTGCACTGGCAAAAGACCTGCATATAAGTGTTATTACTGTTCAACGAGCTTACGAAGATTTAACTCGAGATGGGTTTATCGAAACCGTATCGGGAAAAGGTAGTTTTGTTACATCACCAAATAAAGAATTTATTCAAGAAGAACAACTACGAATAGCGGAAGAACTTTTAGAAAAGGTTGCTATAATCGGTCGTACCCATGGTATCAGCTATGAGCAAATGGCTAATATTCTAAAACTATTTTTTGAAGAATGAGAGGTGGAATTATGGAACAGAACAGTATTGTTGTAAAAAATGTGACTAAAAAATTTGATGATTTTATGTTAGATCATATTTCATTTACAGTTCCTACAGGACGTATTGTGGGTTTCATAGGAGAAAATGGTGCTGGAAAAAGTACAACTATCAATTTAATTTTAGACCAGTTGAAGTTGGATGCGGGTGAAATAAGAATATTGGGTAAACAAAATCATTCTTATTTGCATAAAGAAAACATTGGTGTTGTTTTTGACGAATGTAAATTCCATTCCGTCTTAAATGCAAAAGATATTGCCCAAATCCTTTCGGGATCTTATAAAACATGGGATATGAATTTGTTTGAAGAATATATGAAACGCCTTGATGTTCCATTAAATAAATCAATAGGGCAACTTTCAAAAGGTATGAAGATGAAATTGTCAATTATTTGTGCACTATCGCATAGACCCCAGATTCTGATTTTAGACGAAGCAACAACAGGGTTAGATCCTGTTGTACGAGATGAAATTTTGGACATTTTTTTAGAATTTATTCAAGATGAAGAACACTCTATTTTGTTCTCTACACATATAACCTCTGACATACAAAAGGTTGCTGACTATGTAATTCTGATTCATAATGGAAAAATTATTTTTGAGGAAAAGAAAGATGACCTCATTTATAATTATGGAATTATACGCTATAAAAAATCAGAATTTAATACTGTTTCACCAGATGACTATGTATGTTGTCGAGAAACAAATCTTAGCGTGGAATGCTTAATACATGACAAAGTAGCTGCAAAAAAAAGATACCAAAATCTAATTATTGATAATGCTTCTATTGAGGACATTATGCTGTTCTATATCAAAGGAGGTGTCAAATGAAAGGATTGGTTTTTAAGGATTTATTGCTTATGAAGAAAATGAATAAAAAAGTCATTTTTGTAATGTATTTTTTTGTAATAGCAATTTCATTCTTCGGAGAGAATGAAGTTTACTCAATTATGTCATCGGCTTTTTTTTCACTTTTTATCGGTATGCACTTAATGATGACCATGACCTATGATGGATTGACTTCATGGAAACAATATGAATTAACCTTGCCGCTGAGTAAGTACCAAATCATTTTCAGTAAGTATTTGACTAGCTTGCTTCTTGTTCCGATTAGTATAATGGGTACAGTTATCATTTATATCATTCGTTATGTGGTTTATCATAATTTTACACTTAGCCAGTTTGGTTTTTCTATCGCCATTGCAATAGCATTACCTGTTTTATGGTGTTCTATATGTTTAGCAATAGCACAGTGGTTTGGCTATATGAGTGTTCAGTATGTGAGAATGATTTGCACGCTTCTCGTTATCTTTTTCGTAAGTAAAATATCAAAAGATATGGACTACGTTACTCAAAATTTGGTTGAAAATCCTATGTTGATTACTATTTTTGTTTTGGGTATAGTAGTTGCATCGTATTTTGTTAGTGTTATAGGATATTCAAGGAAAAAATAAAAAGTAGAGGCGCAAATAAAAGTAAGTGTCGAGTGGGTGCGTTTCCCTGTCTACGGAAGTAAAACACGCGACAAAATCTGAGAAGATATTGTGCTAAAAAATTTTCCACTCTTTTGTCCGAAGTGCAAAAGCAAATGTCTAATTGACATTGAACAATTCCATATAACTGTTATTAAAGCGCCAGACGCAGAGCCGATAATACACAGTTCTTTGAACTGTAGTTATCGATTTTTATATTTTCCTAATCATAGTGATTATCAGCTATTGATTTACACTTAAAACTGACCCATGGTATAATTTGGCCTTATGGCCTTGATAACTGATAATCATTTGTATAAGTCAGTTTTATATTCCTGTGACCTCTCTTTCGTTTTAATATGTTGTCTGTAACAGAATCGGCTGTTCATGTTACGTCATTGCTACAAATCTTTCTTTCCATATCATTTTGAATCCAACCCGGGCAGATTTTCTTCAAAATCATGGTAAAAGTGCTTCGTTTCTGTGTTGGGAAAATGAACGGAAACACTTGATTTTACTGACTTTCTTCAATGTAACCTTATTATAACGTCCTCCCCCCATCCCACCTCTTCATTGGGATACTCCTCGTACCCCGGTAATGGTCTGGCGCCTTTTCGGAGATAAGCTTTTACTTTTTCCCCATAGAGATAGGGATCGTTTCCATTTACAATCCCCCATTGCATTAACAATGCTACGGATCCGCTGACAAAGGGTGCTGCAAAGGAAGTCCCTGTTACTGTTCTGTAACCACCACCGGGTACGGGAGCAACTATGTTTACTCCCGGTGCCACCAGATCAGGTTTCAGATATGGCAGCATTCTGCTGCCCCTTCCGGAAAAATCCGCATAAGAGTCAACCAGCGAATCATATGCTCCAACTGCAATAACCCGCCGGGCTGTGGCAGGTATGGTCAATGTCCCATATGCCCTTGGTTCATAAAACCCAGTTCCTCTGTTCAGGGTATTTCCACCTGGCAGCCACAGGTAATATTCTCCTCCTCTGACCCTTTTTCCACTTAAGATGATTTTCCAGTCTCCACTGTCTACATAAGTTTCCACAGGAAGAAAATCTATGTAGATTTCCTGTGTCAGATGATATGGTCCAGGTTTGCCATAATAGATTAAAAGATCTGTATTTCCCAGTCTGTACCTCTGAGGAACAAGCTTTTCGTCTAAGGGGCCGATCCGGTTTCCGGATGGATTTTCAATATAAATACTCATCTCATCCTCATAAGATTTCCATAACTGCACATTTAATGTTGGTTCCCTGCTGCTCACAGATAATTCTATCTGTCTGGTCTGTCCCTGTTTCAGGGTTCCTCCCTCATGCAGAGGCTGATTGCCGTTGTTCCCTGTACCTGTACAGATAGCCAGACGTCCTATGGAAGAAACCATATCTATATATGTTTCAAGAAGGGAATCTCCCTTGTGTGAGCCATAATTATTTCCAAAACTGAGATTAATTGCCATTGGCCGTCCCATAGTCAGTGCCTGTCGCACCAGATAATCAATCCCCTGTATCAGCTCCGTAGTCCTGGGAAAGGAGTTTTCTCTGGGAATTCCCATTTTCACAACCAGTAGATCACTTTCACAGGCAACTCCCTGATTCACCCCATCTGATGCCCTCCCATTTCCTGCTGCAATTCCCAGCACGGAAGTTCCATGTCCACTGTAATCTGAAGATGGAACAAGACGCCTGCCCTGGTTTTCTCCAAGTGCAAGCGCCTCATCGATCTGCTCTTTCGTATATTCAGTTCCTGTCACATATCCCTGAGGTGGATTTCCCTGTATGCTCTGATCCCATAAACGTAAAATTCTGCTACTCCCATCTGCATTTCGGAAATCAGGGTGAAAATAATCCACTCCTGAATCCACAACTCCTGTCAGGATTCCTTTTCCCGTCAGTCCATTCCTGCCGGTCTGCACTGTGCGGATGCAGCTCGCTCCCTTCGCCTGAAACAATTCAAAATACAGGCGTTTGGGTTTCTCCATAAATTCCACCTGCGCTCTGTGGGAATACTTATCAATCTCACTGTCCGGCAAAGTTACCACTGCATAGCCGCCTAACAATGGCACTACCTGAATTCCATTTCCAGCCAGACCACTTTCCGGTCCGCTGTACTTTATGATCACATCCCATAGCCTGGTTGCAGGATCATATCCTATGTTAAGATTTCCTGACTTTCTACGCTCCTGTGGTGTTGCATCCATTGCAAGATTTAAAAGGTTATCTATTTTCTGGTCTGGCATTTTAATCTCATTTCCAGATATTCACTTAGTCTATTATATACAAAAGTTCTGCATACGGACTCTTATTATAACAATTTTAGGATAATAAGCGGGAATCCTCGGCAATTCAATTACCGAGATGAAAGCGCAAACTGTGCATATCTACACTCATAATAAATAAAAATAACAAAACGGTTTTCATTCAATTTCTCCCTATAAAAGTATATTTGATAAGAATAGTATTAAACCAACTGGTGGAAAGGGAAATTACAAATTATCTATTGAGTTCATGAATACAAAGACACATGGAAGGATTACTGAAGAAATTGTTTTTAAATAATCGAATGTGAGATCTTTTGTATATTGAGAATGAAAATTTCTGAAAAAGTTCAATATTAGTGCTGGATAATCCGAAAATTACTTCGGCGCAGTTGTATAATAAAAAATATATTATAAAAGTTTATGATATAATATCCAAGCTACCACCCCTAAACAGGTACAGGAAGGGGGTGTGCTATCAATGGATACAATTTTATCATTTATGCTTTCTATTCTGGCAGGTGTAATCACCTATTACATTTGCAAATGGCTGGATAGAAAATAGTAGCTGGTAGCCAGCCTGGGGAATAAGCCACCCTTGCCAAAACGGAATAAAAAAGCCTCGGAGATGCGACCTCCGAGGCTTTTTGCTGTGTTACCAATGAATTTAATTTTATCATTTTGCCTATGGCAATTATAGCATATGCAGAAAATGAAATCAATATACTTTTGTGGATGATAATTTCGATTAATTTAGATAGAAAATCATTTCATCGGCAGTATTCTAATCTTCCAACTGCTTTTAAGAAACAATTTTGAATGACTCCCAACGAGTACAGACGCAAGCGGTCATAAAAACCATTCCATCTTCTCCCTCACATCCGCATGCTTCAGATAAATAACATTAAATTCTCTGACTATGGGCTCACCCTTTAATGTAAAAATCCCAAGATCCGGGTCACTTTTGGCAAGTACTTCATATACAAATGAAATTCCATACCCGGACTTGATCAGGTCGATGATCATCTTAAAGCTGGAAATACATATATGCCGGTGAAAACGCTCCAGGGATTCATTATGCTCCAAAAGCTTTTCCTCCAAGATAGCCAGAGTTCCAGAGCCGTTTTCGCGATGAATCAGAGTTTCTTTCAGAATCTCCTCTACAGATACTTCACGGCCTGCAAAGGGATGATCCTTCGGACAGATTCCCACAAAAGGTTCCCGGCGATATAACTGGCTTCCAAATCTGTTTTTGTCAAAGAATCCTTCTATGATGGCATAGTCCAGAGTATTCTGTTCCAATAAATGCAAAAGATGCTTTGTGTTATCCACGATCAGAGTCAGTGCTGTATCCGGCTGATTTAAGAAATCGTGAATCCTGTCTGTGATCACATAGTCACCAATGGTCTTGGTTGCACCGATGCGCAGTTCCCGGAGACCATTGTTTTTTATCTTTTCCCTGAGAAAATTTTCACGCTGCTGAACGGAACGCAAGTAATCCTCCAGCATCTGTGCAGCAGGGGTCTTGATCAGTTTTCTGTTTTCATAAAGAAAAAGGCGGCAGCCGTATTCTTTCTCCAGAAACTGGATATGCTGGGTGACTGCCGGCTGGGTAATATGTAACAGCTCTGCCGCCTCCCTGTAATTCATAACACTGCATACAGCCATAAAGGTTTCTGTTCTGTGATCTAACATAATATTCTCCTTGAACTCTTCCACTCTATTGATATCAGATAGTTTTTTCTGTGCAATAAGAAAAAATTCTGCCCTGAAGGCTTTTTTATAAAGGTTTCTGTTTTTCAGTTTCACAGTTGCATTATTCCATAAATGTTACTTATCGTATAATAAAAACTCATAAATTGATTTTATCATTCATGAAGCCTATAATCAACAAAAGAAACACCGTATATATCAGAGAAAAGCAACAGCTACATAAAGGAGATACTTAAACATGAATGAGGAAAAAATAACAACATCCGCCAACAAAAAACTGAGTCCCGAGGAAATCAAGCGGGTAAAAGGTCTTGGATGCCTTCAGGACAAACGATATGATGACATCTTTAATATTCGGGTCATCACAGGAAATGGTCATATTACCACAGATGAACATCGTGCCATTGCGGACGCTGCAGATAAATTCGGAAATGGTCAGATTACTATGACAACCCGCCTGAGTATGGAAATCCAGGGAGTTCCTTATGATAATATTGAGAAAACAATCGCCTTCCTTGGAGAGCATGGCCTGATGACAGGCGGAACCGGAGCTAAAGTGCGTCCTGTTGTCTCATGCAAGGGAACAACCTGCCAGTATGGTCTGATTGACACCTTTTCACTCAGCAAGAAGATCCATGAGCGTTTTTATGTAGGCTATCACGATGTGATACTCCCGCACAAATTCAAGATCGCAGTTGGCGGATGTCCAAATAACTGTGTAAAACCTAATCTGAATGATATGGGAATTATCGGCCAGAGAATCCCAAAACCGGATGCAGAGAAATGCCGGGGATGTAAGAAATGTCAGATTGAAAAAAGCTGCCCTGTCCACGTTCCGAAATTAGTTGACGGTAAACTTTACATTGATCCTGAAGAATGTATCCATTGCGGACGCTGCAAAGGAAAATGTCCTTTCGGCGCAGTACCGGAATATCAGAATGGTTATAAGATCTATATCGGAGGCCGCTGGGGTAAGCGAATCTCACACGGTCAGGCTCTTACCAGAATTTTCACAGAGGAAGAAGAAGTAATGGCAGTCATAGAAAAAGCAATCCTTCTCTTCAAAAATGAAGGAATCGCAGGAGAACGATTTGCAGATACTGTGAAACGTCTCGGATTTGAGTATGTGAATGAGAAATTGATTGGCTGACTATCGACAGATGATTGAAAATTCCGCTAACTACGACAAACGAATTCAAGCAAAATATATCACAAAGTCAAGCCAATGTTCTCAACTGAAACAGGGGACTTACTTGATTCGATTAAAAAAGACACTTAGGGATGAGGTGACTCTCCCAAAGTGTCTTTTTTCGGATTTTTATTTTTATGTAAGAATATCAACCGCTATCCTTCTTAAATTATGCAGTCTGTTTTTCATCATTTTTTTCAAAAAGCTTCTTCACTCCCTGGATTGCTACCAGCACACCAAGAATCAGCAGTAACACTGCGAAGATAAGCTGTAAGGTATTTCCAAGGTCCAGGCCTGTGGTAAATAATGCTTTTGTAAGCTTACTGATGGTCATACCCAGTGCAGTAAAGGTAACTGCCATCATAAATACCATAGGAATCCAGAGCATGCAGCCCTGGCGTTTTGTTTTCTTAAGAAATACTGCGCAGGCTACAAGGGCAAGTACAGATAACAGCTGATTGGCAGAACCAAACAGCGGCCAGATTTCTGCATATCCTACCTTTGTAAGCAGATAGGCAAGTACCAGTGTAATGATCGTCGCAAAATATTTATTGGTTACTACTTTTAAGAACGGGCTCATATTTTCCTCGTCTGTATCAGAATCAAGGAAAAATTCCTGGAATGACAGACGTCCTACTCTGGCTACTGAGTCAAGAGATGTCAGCGCAAAAGCTGATACAGCCAGATTGATCAGTGTAAATACAAGTGAATGTGGCAAACCGATTACAGAAAGGAAGTTTGCAATAGCACCTGCAAATATCTGCGGCTGAGTGGTAAGTCCCTGTGCTGCTGCCTCACCATCTGCAAAGGATGCAACAGCGATCAGTGCAATAATTGCCAGCATACTTTCCATAAGCATTGCACCAAAGGAAACCGGAAGCATGTTCTTTTCATTTTTGATCTGTTTTGACGCAGTGCCGGAGGATACCAGTGAATGGAAGCCTGAAACTGCACCGCAGGCAATTGTCACGAAAAGAATAGGGAACATATACTGTCCGTCCACATTAAAGCTTGTAAAAGCCTTAAGATTACAGGATGGATTGGCTGCAAATACACCGATAACCGCACCAACGATCATGAAGATCAGCAGATAACTGTTCAGATAATCACGGGGCTGGAGCAGCGCCCATACAGGGGCAACACTGGCTACCAGAATATATGCAAAGATAATAATATGCCAGGTTCCAAGACTTACATATACCGGGAATTTAAGTCCCAGCGCAATTGCGAGCACTAATAATAAAATAGCCACTGCAGTATTGATCCATTTATTAAACTTGGAATATTTAAGGAAAAATCCCAGTCCCACTGCCTCGATGATAAATAACATGGAAGTTGTTGCAACTGCTCCGTTTGCTGCTACCTTGGTAACGGTTCCTGCATTATCTGTCACAAATCCGTTAAAGGTTCCTGCCACAACATCTGCAAATGCTGCAACAACCAGAATACAGAACAGCCAGCAGAATAAAAGGAATAATTTCTTTCCCAGTTTTCCGATATAGGCTTCAATGATATATCCGATTGTACGGCCTTTGTTCTTTACAGAGGCATACATAGATGCAAAATCCTGAACTGCTCCAAAAAATACACCACCGATCAGGATCCAGAGCATAACCGGAAGCCAGCCGAAAATTGCTGCCTGGATCGGTCCGTTGATAGGACCTGCACCTGCTATAGATGCAAACTGATGACCAAATACCACATTGGTATCAGCCGGTACATAATCCACTCCATCCTCCATCTCATATGCCGGTGTTTTTGCTTTTGGGTCAATGCCCCATTTATTCTGAAGATAACGGCCATACAGAAGATATGCTCCACCAAGCACTACGATAGCTATTATCATCATTACTATTCCACTCATAATGTCTTCCCTCTTCTTTCTTTTATATTTATATATAAAAAAACGCCCCTGTTATCCAATTTCCAATTGGATAACAAAGGCGGAACATTCCGTGGTACCACTTTGTATTATTATACCTGTCACCAGATACAATCTCTTAACACTGTCTAAGCCAAACAGCTTCTCCTGTAACGTGAAGACCACGTCCCGGCTTACTATAGATTTCAGCGGGATGCTCCCGGGTGATATCACAAACTACCATCTGCCGCATCTCACCTGCCTGCGACTCTCTGTAATCCGGTTCCTTCTGTGACCTGTCCTGTTCTATGCATTTCTCTTTTTTATTTATTTAAAGTTTTACTCTTTTTTTTATAAAATATCAAGAGATAATTTATATATATTTTACAATTATAGATATGTATTTTTATACAATATATATAACTGTAAAAGCAGACAGTGCTTTGCACGCACAGTCTCACGTGAATTACTCGGCAACTGAGTTACCAGAGCATCTGAATTAAGGCGGGATACCG
>OBWY01000420.1_pt1 | contig 34850 bp, 36 predicted proteins | sample 1538081 | NCBI WGS metagenome assembly OBWY01 (sample SAMEA2580089, study PRJEB22360) | human gut metagenome | biome: human gut; feature: human-associated habitat; material: faeces | place: Denmark | collected 2008/2010
AAAGGGCGTGGGAATATATGTTTTGTGCAACTTTTATTTTTCAAACACGCTCTAGAGCGTGTTTGAAAAATCATTCCAGCAATCTGCACACCCCAATTTACGGTATATTTTGCCTTCATTCAGTTGGCGTAGCCCGCTACGCCGCCCTCATTCAGGCGAAATCTCCCACAAATTGTAACGCACATCTTGCAGAAAGCATTTTTCAAACACGCTCTAGAAACAACAAAGAATTTGGGAAGTGGGAATTATGCAAGTAATTGAAACACGATTATTATATTATTTTCTTACGGTTGCCAGAGAACGCAATATTACAAATGCTGCAAGGACGCTTCATATCACGCAGCCAACATTAAGCCGTCAGATGGCACTTCTGGAAGAGGAAGTTGGTGCAAAATTATTTATCAGAGACAGTCGTCCCCTTTCGCTGACTGATGAAGGGCTTTTGTTTCGTCGCAGGGCAGAAGAAATTCTGGAATTACTGGAAAAAGCACAAGCAGAGATTCGTATTCATGAAGAACAGATAGAAGGAATAATATCGGTTGGATGTGGGGAAATTGTATCTGTAAAACTGCTGACAGAGATGATGGCAGAATTTTCAAGAAAGTATCCCAGGGTGAAATTTGATGTCTATACAGCAAATGCAGATCAAATCAAGCACCGAATGGATAATGGTTTAACGGATATCGGTTTATTGTTAGAGCCGGTGGATATGGAACGCTATGAATATATTCGTCTGCCGATAAAAGAACGCTGGGCGGCAGTCATGCCTTCCGGAGTACCACTTGCAAGACATGAGTATGTAACGGCAAAGGAGCTGGCTGATATTCCGGTTATCATGCCCAGCAGACAAAAGGTTCATGATGAGGTGGCGAGCTGGTTTGGAAACTATTATGAAAAACTGAGCATTATAGGTGCAACAAATTTCAGTACGAATTCGGCACTTATGGTTCAGGCAGGTATGGGATATGCATTGATTATCGAAGGAGGTCTTCCATTTTTGGAAGACAGTAATGTTTGCATGAGGCCACTGTATCCTGAACTTACAGCAACATCTGTATTAGCCTGGAAACGGGAACAGCCTTTTGGAGCAGCAGTTAGACGTTTCTTAGAATATGCAAAATGCTTTTTAGGCATGCAAAAAGCATAGAAAGCAAGTATTGGACATGATTATATAGCGAACATATAATAAGCGTATCGGTAGAACACTTCCGGTATGCTTATTTTTTTGTACAGGCAATGAGCTAAAGTCCATGTATACGAGAAGTTGGTGACTACCGTAATAGGCATAAGAAACCTGTAAAGTGTATTTCTTATGGATGGAAAGTGAGAACAATGATTTGAAGCGTATATTTAGTGGAAAGGATCTTGCAAAACTGATTTTTCCGTTGGTTATTGAACTGATGCTGACTTTACTGGTTGGAATGATTGATTCTGTTATGGTATCAAGCGCAGGAGAAGCGGCTGTTTCGGGAGTATCTCTCGTAGATACGGTTTTCCAGCTGTTGATTTATATCTTTTCAGCATTTGGTACCGGAGGTGCAGTGGTAGCCGGACAATATCTTGGAGCCGGACAGAAAAATAATGCGAAAGAGACTGCACAACAGCTTGTATGGTTTTCTGCCTTTAGTTCTATTGTGATAATGATTCTGATTTATCTGATAAGAGGATTCCTTCTTGGACATGTGTATGGTGCAATTACGCAGGAGGTACACTGGAATGCTAACAGATATTTGATGATCGTAGGGTTATCCATTCCAGCACTTTCTGTTTATGAATCCGGCGCAGCAATTTTCAGAACAATGGGAAATTCAAAGATTACGATGATGCTATCTGCGATTATGAATGTTGTAAATATTTGTGGAAATGCGCTCTTGATTTATGTATTCAAAATGGGAACTGCAGGTGCAGCAACAGCAACAGTAGTGGCACGTTATACAGCGGCTGTGATCATGATTTTATTGCTGCTTAGAACGAATCATCCTCTTTATCTGCAAAGGACATTAAAGTATATTCCGGACGGTAATAAGATTAAGCGGATTTTGCAGATTGGAGTCCCCAACGGCATAGAAAACGGTTTGTTCCAGGTAGGAAAGATTATTCTTGCAGGATTATTTACGCACTTTGGAACTTCTGCGATTACTGCAAATGCAGTATGCCTGACAATATCAGGAATACAGGTGATTCCAGAGTCTGCTATTTCTCTTGCGGCAACAACAGTCATTGCACGTTGCGTTGGCGCAGGGGACGAAAAACAGGTTCGATTTTATAATCGGTTATTATTGGGAATCAGCTATGTTTCTATGATTGTATTTTGCGGAGTATTCTGGTTTGGATTTCCGGCTATCCTGCCTTTGTATCATTTGTCCGAACAAACTGCTGTCCTTGCGACAAAAATGATTTTGGTTCATACACTTGGAGCAATTGGTATTTGGCCGCTGACTTTTGTACTGCCTTCTTTCATGAGGGCGGCGGGGGATGTAAGGTTTGCTATGATAACTTCGGTTGCCTCAATGTTTGTTTTTCGACTGGGAGCTGCATATTTGTTTGCATTAACCTTTGGTATGGGAGCTCTGGGAATCTGGTGTGCCATGTTATGTGACTGGGGATTCCGTGCGATTGTATTCAGCCTTCGCTGGATTAGCGGAGGATGGAAAAATAAAAGTATTATTTAACAAATTGGAAAAAGAAAGGAAATGAAAATGAAGATTTTTGAAGAATGTTATACGTTATCCAATGGAGCAAAAATTCCAAAGATGGGACTTGGTACATGGTTTATTCCAGATGAAACGGTTTCACAGGCAGTGAAGGATGCGGTAAAGATTGGTTATCGCCACTTTGATACAGCCCAGGCATATGGGAATGAGAGAGGTGTAGGTGAAGGAATCCGCACCTGCGGTGTGCCGAGAGAGGAGCTTTTTGTTGTATCAAAAGTTGCCGCTGAACACAAAACTTATGAGGCAGCAAAGGCTGGCATTGATGAGACATTAAAGAAGATGGGACTGGATTATCTGGATATGATGATCATTCACTCTCCTCAGCCATGGGTAGAAGTAAACCAGAGCGAAAACAGATACAAAGAGGGCAACCGTCAGGCATGGAAAGCACTGGAGGAGGCTTACAACGAGGGTAAGCTTAAAGCAATCGGTGTTTCAAATTTCCAGATTGAAGATCTTGAGAGTCTTATGGAGACAGCAAAAGTAAAGCCAATGGTCAATCAGGTGCTTTGCCATATCAGCAACACACCTATTGAATTGATCGAATTCTGTCAGAAGAGTAATATATTGATAGAGGCATATTCACCAATTGCACACGGCGAGATTTTAAATCAGCCGGAGGTTAAGGCAATAGCTGATAAGTATGGTGTAACAGTTCCGCAGCTTTGCATTCGCTATACACTCCAGCTTGGTACACTTCCACTTCCAAAGACAGAAAATCCAGAGCATATGCGAGATAATGCAAAAGTTGATTTTATGATTTCGGATAGCGATATGGAAAAATTAAAAACGGTTGAACGTATTAAAAACTATGGTGAATTCAGTGGATTTCCGGTGTATGGCGGAAAGATGTAAAGGAGAAAAAGGCAATGAACAGACCATATATTTTTTGTCATATGATGACTTCTCTTGATGGGAAAATTATGGGAAGCTACATGGAAACACCGGAAGGTGCAGCAACAGGGGATGTGTTTTACAATCTCTCTTTTGGAAAGAACCCATATTATAAGCATCAGGGATGGCTTTCCGGCCGGATTACAACGGATGATAATTTTACCTTTTATGAGAAACCGGACTTAGATGAAAATGCTGCAAAAGTCCCGGAAGGTGATTATATAGCAAAGAAAACAGATATGTATTATGTGTGGATAGATCCATCCGGCCGACTGGGATGGAAAAGCAGTACATTGACCTATATTGATACGACCGCTCATGTGATTGAGGTTTTAACAGAAAAGGCAACCAATGCGTATAAAGCTTTCCTGCGCAGGCTCAGTATTTCCTACATTATTGCAGGAAGCAAAAGTGATGGATGGAGACAGTATATGGCTGCGTTATCTCGTGAAAAATGTAAAGGAGAATTAAGATGAATGAATTTAAGGATGTATTCCCAAGAGGGGAAGAAAATACAGCATATTCAAAATATTTTGTCGGACAAAGTTATTTAAATATGCTTTCAGTAGAACAGGTAGTGATTGGAAATGTTACATTTGAACCAGGGTGCCGGAATAATTGGCATATTCATCATGCGAAATCCGGCGGTGGACAAATTCTACTTTGCACAGCTGGTCGAGGATATTATCAGGAATGGGGGAAAGAACCAAGAGAACTAAAACCTGGTGATGTCGTTAATATTCCAGCTGAAGTAAAACACTGGCATGGTGCAGCACCGGACAGTTGGTTTTCACATGTGGCAGTAGAAGTTCCGGGAACAGAAACAAAAAATGAATGGTGTGAACTGGTATCAGATGAAGATTACAGACGATTGAAGTGAGGTGACGTAACATAATGAAAAGTATTGTAATTTATTATTCATACGGCGGAAATACCCGTCATGTAGCAGAGAAAGTTGCGGCTGCAATTGGTGCGGATCTTGCTGAAATTGAGACTGTCAAACCATATACAGGAAGTTATGACCATGTGGTAGAGCAAGGACAGAAAGAAGTAAATAGCGGATTTCAGCCCAAAATCAGGCAAATCAATACAGATTTGAGTAAGTATGATACCGTTATTCTTGGAACGCCTAAAATGGAGTACAGTTTATAGTAGTGTATAGCGTGTACCAAGTTATAATTATGGGGTTGAAAATAACAGTATACACAGATAATGTGGAAAAATGTGTATGACGTTTATATAGAAAATAACATTGAAAAAGAAATTCAAGAATGGGTAAATTCATTAAATTTAAAATAGAATAATAATTACATGAGTGACAGAAGATAAGAATCTGAATTCCCTGTCACTTTTATATTATTTGATAAGAAAAAAGAACTGGTTTATATCCGATAAGAATATAGACTGGTTCTTATTTTTAATATGCTATTATATACACAGGGAGTCGGGGAATGTCGAACTATAGCAAGCCGGAAAAGAAAGCATTGATATCGGTATGAAAGAGTTTTGCAAGTGCAACTAATTCAGATGCCTTAATGTTCATGCGATTTGTTTCCAGTTTGGCATAGGTACTTTTGGTGATGGAGATACCCATAAGATTTAATTTTGCAACTACTTGGTCTTGAGTCATATTGTTTTTATATCGAATTGCTTGGATATTTTTACCAATATCCATATCTGGTCTAATCTTTTGCATAATGATGAACTCCCCTTATAAAATAAAAAGATTCGTAATACAGAAATATATATATTGATTCTAAAGAATTTAAATTTTATAATGTTTCGTAATAAGGAATTATTTTTAACAGGAAGAGGTAAAAGTATAATGGATGTGGAGATGGAAAAGAGAAAATTTTTAAATCTATGTGGCAAAAGAGATCGAGCATTATTGTCAGGTGAAAAAAGAATGACATTGGGGGATATGGAACGATTGACATATCTGACAGAATTTTTTGAACTGGAGAACTATGGAATCGCCTTATGGAAAGAATTTGGTGATGATGTAAAAGAGCCATTTGAAGCGATGATGAAAATGTTAGATGAGCCGGAGTGCATAGAAGATCGATGGCTTGATGACGAAGCAAAAGGGGAAAAGTGGTTGTTAGAATTTCAGGAACTGGCATTAACGGAAGAATACAGGGAATGGATTCGAAATTATATCGATAAAAAATATGAAGAAAGAGGATTACCATATCCGACAGGAGCAGACTTCGATTAAGAGGTCTGCTTTTTTCTGGTCTTTTGGGAGGTGATAAGAGGTGGAAGTAAGTATTTATGAACTCTTGGCGGCAGCAAGAGAATCGGCTAAATCTGATTATATAAAAGGGGACAGCATTTTGTGTGAGAAGAGATTTCATCCAGATACCCATTACATGGTAGAAATAGAACTGCTGAAAAATGATAACAAGCTGGGAAAAAAGGGCAATTATATACGGAAGTTTTTGACAGAACCGGAGTATCTTCCCATTTTACAAAAGCAGGAAAAACATCTCATAAAAATAAAAAGACAGGCAATTGTTCAAAAAGGAAACTTGCGATATATCCCTCCCCCGGACAGGCTGGACCGCCGCCGGGAGAGGGATCTTTTATAACCGGCTGGGAAGGAACAGTAGTGTTCCTCTGGCGATAGTGGTATAAAAAAACCAGATTTTCCGCAGGTTTTGGGACGCTGGAACATAGAAAAGTGTTCACGAATGGCACTTTTGCAACGATCCGTTGCAGCAGTGACAACATTTTTGACCTTACGTTAAACAGAAAAAATGAAAGGATGTGATTGCGATAATCATAGGAATTGATCATGGCTATTATGCCATTAAAACAAGACAAGTGTCTTTCCCAAGTGGAATTATTGGGTATGATTACGAGCCGTATACCATGCAGAATGTTCTGCAATATCAAGGAAAGTATTATGTCTGCGGTACGGGAAGACAGACGCTGGTAAAAAATAAAACGTCCAATGATAATTATTATCTGCTGACGTTGGCAGCCATTGCAGAAGAAATCAAGCATCGGAAAGCGGAACGAAAGACAGAGGTAATTCTGGCTGTTGGACTTCCGCTTTCAAGTTTTGGAAGAGAGAAACAGGGATTCAGGGAGTATCTGTTGCGGAAAGAGCAGCCAGTGCGATTTTTATATGAAAGTGAGTTATATGAGATAACAATAAAAGATGTGAAACTGTTCCCACAGGGATACTCTGCGCTTGCTCTGCATCCAGAGTATCTGAAGAATGAACCGTCTGTTCTGCTTGTTGATATTGGTGGCTGGACCGTTGACCTTATGAGGCTGGACAATGCTGTTCCGAATGCAGCAACGTGCAGAAGTCTGGAACTTGGAGTAATCCGATGTATTGATGAGACAGCAGAACAAGTGCGTAGAAATACCGGACTGTCTGTGACAGAAACTCAAATTGAGCGTGTGCTTCGGAGGGAATCTTGCAGTATGGCAGAGGAGGCCAGACGGATCATACAGGAAAACGGACGGAAATATATAGAAAGAATACTGTCTGCGGTGACAGAATCCGGGTTTGATCTCCGGGCAGTACCCACCGTATTTATGGGGGGAGGCTCCGCAATTTTAAAACGCCACGTGACCGCACAGGACGCGATTTGCCGCCCCGTTTTTATAGAGGACGTCCATGCCAACGCAACAGGGTATGAACGGATTGTAGAGCAGATGTGGACGAGATGACACGCCCGGTATATTCGTTCCGCCCGAACCTGAAAAATCCAGAACACCAGAGGGCATGGGAGAAATTTCAAAGTGTTCCAGAAGGGCAGAAAAGCCAGTATCTGGTTCAGGCAATTCTGGAAAAAGAGGATCGGAAATGGATGGAAGAAGTCATTCAAAAGACGATAAAAGAAAGTGTTCGGGAATTAGGAATATGTGGCACTACGGAACAATTGAAAACGAAACCATCATCGGAAGAAATACCAGATCAGATGATGGATTTTCTATCTCAAATGGAAAATTTGTAAAGGGGGTGAGGCCTATGATTGCACGATACATACATTGTTGGATCTGCTAGGGGTAAGGCAAGAAATGCATCGATATCTTTGGTGGGTATTGTGAATAGCTTTCCATGCGGCTTTGGAGTATGTTGTGTGTAGCAAAAGTGAAAGGAGAAAGGTTATGGCAGAGATGAAAAATATCTGCGGAAAGATCCCGATGGACTTACATGAGAAAGTAAGAGAAGAGATTGAACTCACAGAAAGCAGCACACAAAAATTTTTACAACAGGTCATTGAAGAACATTTCAACAGAGTGGAAGGAAAAGGAGAAATAAGCATGGGAGCAGTAAGAACAGTAGCAGTACAGGTATCAGAGGAATTATTCCAGAGATTAAAAGTAGTCATCGGAAAGAAACACATGAAACAGAAAGACTTCTTAATTCAGATTATAGAAGAAGCACTGGAAAAGGTAGAGGTCGAATGGCAAAGCAAAGAGCAGCCTGAAGAATCCGAACAGACAACTGGAGAATTGGGAACAGAAGAAACTCAACCGGAAGAAAGAACTGAGCCGGAAAGGGAAAGTGAACCAGAAGAGGAAGCCGAACCGGATGGAGAAAGTGAACCGAAAGAGGAAAACAAACCAGAAGGGGAAAGTGAACCGGAAGAGGAAACTGAACCAGAAGGAGAGACTGATCCGGAAGAATCCAAAGCAGAAGAACCAACAGAATGGTAACCAATTGATACAGAATAACGAAGGGCGGTATGAGAGATCATGCCGCCTGTTTTTATCAGCAAAAAGGAGGTTGATAGCCGCAACCATTCAATTTTTTGATCTCTTTAGCGGAATCGGGGGATTTCGTGAAGGCTTAAGACGGGCAGGAAACTTTGTCTGTGTCGGACATTGCGAGGTGGATACTTATGCGGATAAGAACTACCGATTGCTGTTTGATACGGAAGGGGAGTGGTATTGTAATGACGCAAGAACAATCGAACCAGAACGAATGCCAGATTTTGATTTACTCTGTGCAGGATTTCCTTGCCAGGCATTCTCTATCGCCGGAAAGCGAGAAGGATTTGCAGATGCAAGAGGAACTCTCTTTTTTGAAATTGCCCGGATTCTTGAAGCTAAAAGACCCTCGTATTTTATCCTTGAAAATGTTCCCGGTTTGTTATCGCATGACAAAGGCCGGACGTTTTGCACCATCCTCAGTACGCTTTCTGAACTGGGGTACCATGTCGAATGGAAAGTGCTTAACAGCAAGGATTTCGGAGTCCCCCAAGCAAGAAAACGGGTGTATATTGTCGGATATTTTGATTTCCGATGTGCCGGAAAAGTATTACCTGAACCAGAAACAAATGGAGCAGCTCTTGTTCAAGTCCGGGCAGGAAGTCAGGGGAAAAGAGTCTACAGTCCCAAAGGACTAAGCTGTACCCTGACATCACAGGCAGGGGGAATGGGCGGCAAGACAGGATTATATGATGTAGGTGTTCCAATCAAAGAGAATACAAAGCTCGGCTACAAACTTGCAAGAGAAGGGGACAGCATCGATCTGGGTTATGCGAATCTCAACAGCAGGAGAGGAAGAGTCGGACACCAGATCGCACATACCCTGACAACAGGTGTTCAACAGGGAACGCTGCACTTTGTCGATCTTTCACCTCCGCCGGTGGTAACGGAAGAATGCAGAAGCCTGAATACCAGACAATGCGGTGTCCACAAATACAAAGGAGAATGTTCTGGTGTATTAGCAGAGGATGGAGCAAGAGCAGTCTTAACACCAGCAAAAGAGAATGTTCGTCAGAACGGCAGACGTATGAAAGAACCCGAAGAACCGATGTTTACAATTACTGCAACCGATCGTCATGGCATCTTGTATCACGGCAGAATAAGAAGGTTAGTTCCGAGGGAATGTCTGCGACTGCAGGGTTATTACGACTGGCAGATTGATAAGATCATAGACAGCACTTCTGACGCACAGCTTTATAAACAGGCTGGAAACGGAGTAACTGTCAATGTTATCGAGGCAATTGGCAGATTGTTACAAAAGGCAGACTCCGAACTTAACACACAGAAAGTGTCTGAGAAAGGAATCCATTAGGCATGATCGGAATAAAAGACCAATACTTTGGCACAGAAATCGAAATGACAGGGATTACCAGACAACGTGCTGCAGAAGTTGTTGCTGAAATGTTTGGAACAGAAGCATATTATGACGGCACTACTTATGGAGTCTGGTCAGTGATAGATCTGGAAGGAAAAAAGTGGAAATTTATGTCTGATGGGAGCATTTATACACAACGGAAAGTATACGGTCGAATTGTAGACGCAGGTGGAGAATATTCAACAGAAATGGTATCACCGAAATTATCCTATGATGAAATGGGAAAGTTACAGGAAGTAGTACGATGTCTGCGACAGCATGGAGGTTTTGTAAATGAGTCCTGTGGTCAGCATGTTCATGTAGATGCATCGAATCATACACCGCAGAGTCTGAAAAATGCACTGACAATTATGTATGCAAAGGAAGATATCCTGTTCAAAGCACTGAAAGTGCAGGAGAGAAGAGCAAATAGTTATTGTCAGAGGGTGCGACCGGAGGTATTGGAGAAAATCCGAAAAATACCAAATAAATCAATCACAATGGACCGAGTAAGAAATGTCTGGTATGGAGGCAGGGATGGAAGTCATACCCATTATGATCATACCCGTTATTATGCTCTGAATCTTCATGCTGTGTTTTCCAAGGGAACTTTGGAATGGCGTTGTTTTGAAAGCACACTACATGCAGGAAAGGTGAGAGCAAATATTACACTGGCATTAGCCATTTCCGCACAGGCAATCAATCAGAGATCGACACAGATGAAAAAGACACTGATATCAGAAAACCCGGCATTTACATTTCGTACATTTTTATTGAGACTTGGGTTAATTGGAGACGAATATAAAAATGTTCGAAAACATCTGCTGGCAAATCTGGATGGTGATCTTGCGTGGAGATATGATAAAAGCACGTATGAGTGTCTGAAGAAAAATCAAAGGACAGAAGGAGTCAGATAGAGGTGAGAAAAAATGAAAGATAGATATTACTTCGCTTATGGCAGCAACATGAATCTGGAGCAGATGAAGTACAGGTGTCCGGCTGCGGAAGTTGTGGAAAACGTCCGGCTTGAAAATTATCGGCTGGCATTTCGGGGAAGGGCTCCGGGCAATGGGGTAGCAACGGTTCTGCCGGAAAAAGGAAGCTATGTCGAAGGAGTCTTATGGAAAATCACAGAAGCGTGTGAGAAGAGTCTGGATTTTTATGAAGGATTCCCAAGTTTTTATGGGAAAGAATCGATTCGGGTAAAAAATCAGGATGGTGTGGAGAAAGAAGTGTTTGTATATATGATGAACGCTCCGCACAAAGATGTTCCGGCAAAGCCATCGAAATTTTATCTGGATGGAATTCTGGAAGGATGTAAGGATAACCAGATTCCAACGGAGTCTGTCATGGAAGCGGTAAAACGTACCAGACAGGAAGTAAAAAAAGAAAAAAATCGATATGCAAGATAAAACGTACCGCAGAGGAAACATCTTCTGCGGTATTTTACTGAAAAAATCTATTTATAATAGGAAGGAAAAGCACATGAAGGTTAGAAAATTAAAGACCAGAATTGCTGCTTTTGGACTGGCTGTCCTGATGGGCATCAGTACCTTGAGCAGTGCGAATGCGTTTGCGGCCGAACAGACAGGCTCGGAACAGCAGACGGAAGTACAGGCATCTGAACAGGCGGTAACAAGCCAGAAAGATACATCAGTTACAGCAGATGATATCACAAAAGCAGTTTCAGATGATACATTTGCAGTGGAAACCAGTATGGAAGGAATCCATTATGATGCAGAAAAAGAAGATGTTACGCTTGTAAGTATCAAAGATGAGAATGGTGGAGAGTATCATTCAGACAAAGCAGGAACATATATTGCCACTTATATGGTCGTTCCAAAAGATAAGAGTGACAGCTATACCATCACCCGTAAAGTGACTCTGACGGATACCGAAGGACAGGCACATTCCGAAGAAAATGGTGGAGAGAAACAGAAGTCAGATACAGAATCTGAAGATGATTCGGATTCGCCTGTGCAGAACTACACAGATGTAGAAATTGAAACATCCGAAGAAGATGCATCTGCACAGGCAATCAAAGAACTGAAAGAGGACATCGAAGAGGGAAATGTGATGGTATTGTCTGCGGCTGAAAGAGCTACAAGCAGCGGTTCCACAGTTACATTGACAAAGGGGAGAACTATTTATTATCCAAGTTATATTGGAAATTATCTTACTTGCCTGTTTACAGTCAATGGAAAAATTGCATACTGCCTTCAGTCCCAGAAAGCATCCCCACCGAGTGGAAGTTATGTAGCACAGGTACTGGACAGCAATAAAAATCTGCAGAAAGTCCTTTATTATGGTTATGGCGGGGCAGGAGATCTGACAGGAAGTTATCTGTCTGGAAAAACGGAAGATGAAAAGTATGTGTATACACACATTGCAGCCAGCTATGCTTATGCAGGAGAAGCCGGATTTACAGGGTGTAATTATAATGACCTTGTAAATGCAGGGGTTATCGCATATATCAATTATCTGTTTGGACAGGAAGAACCGCCAAAAGGTGAACTGAGCCTTTCAAGCACAAAGCTGAATGCAGTACGGGATGGAAACATCCAGAAAACACCAAATATCACACTGTCTGGAGATCACAGAAACTATGTGACACTGAGTGTACCAGAAAATGTGACAGCACATAATCTTTCCAAAGGAACAAGTGTTACAAATGGAAAAATCCAGATTTATGGTGGAGATACATTCTATCTGTCCGCAGATTTATTACTGACAGGCAGTTATGCTTCCGGCAACTTATATGGTTCTGTCGGAAAGACATGGAGAACACTGGTGTTGACAACCGGAGATTCCAAGCAGGATATCGGTGTATTTGAAAGCGAAACAGCAGCGCCGGTAAGCTTCAGTGTACAGTGGCTGAATATGACACGCATTGAACTTATGAAGAAAGATGTCAATACACAGAATCCACTGTCAGGAGCAGTTTATGGTATTTATACTGATAAGAAGTGTGAAAATCTGCTGATGACAATGTCAGCAACCGGAACAGACGGAAAAGCAGTCAGCGATTATTTTGATTCTGCACTGAAAACAGTGTACGTGAAAGAGATCACTGCTCCGACAGGATACAAACTGAATACAGAAGTATATAAAGTGGCTGTTACTGCCGGAAAGACAATGACTGTAACAGCAACAGATGAGAGAGTCACCGGAAAGGTGAAAATCGCAAAGATCGATAAAGAAACACTTGCATTTAAAGCGCAGGGGGACAGTGTTCTTCGTGGTGCTGTGTATGGTCTGTATGCAAAAGAGGACATCGTGCATCCGGATGGCACAACAGGGGTTCTGTATAAACAGGACAGCCTGATTGCACAGGGAGTCATCGGAGATGACGGAACACTGGAATTTTCAGAATTATACCTTGGAGAAATGTATGTAAAAGAGATCACTCCACCGGAAGGATATACACTGGATACTACCAAATACGAGGTATCAGTAACTTATGAAGGTCAGGATGTTGCCGAAGTGACAAGAGACCTTACGGTAAAAGAGCAGGTAAAGAAACAGGCATTCCAGTTAATCAAAATCAGTGAAGATGGAGAGCAGACAGAAACAGACCTGGTTGCAGGAGCAGGATTTAAGGTATATCTGATCAGCGACCTGACACAGGTAAAAAATGGAAAACTGAAGCCAGCCAATGGAGAAAGCTATACAGCAAGCGATTTCAAAAATTATGACTTCAGCAAAGAGCAGGTTGCAGTTACTTACGAGAATGGAACAGCCGTACCAGTACCAGAACTGATCACTGATACAAAAGGATATGCAGTCAGCCCGGAACTGCCGTATGGAAGTTATGTTGTAGTGGAAAGTACTACCCCTGAGAATTTGAAAACCATTGATCCATTTGTTGTAAATGTGGAAAATGACAGCAGAGAGCCAATGCAGTGGAGAGTATTTGATGACCGCCCGTTTGAATTTTTGCTGAAAATTGTAAAGAAGGATGCACAGACTGGAAATACTGTTTTAAAGGCTGGTGCTTCTTATAAGATTTACGATGTGACAAATAAGAAATATGTGGAACAGGTTGTTCAGTATCCGAAGAAAGAAAAGATCAGTGTATTCGAAACAAACGAGGAAGGATATCTGATCACACCGCAGGAACTGAAGTGCTCTACCTACCGAATCGAAGAAGTGAAAGCACCGGAAGGATTTGTAAGACAGGGAAGCGAGGAGTCCCTGTATGATGGAACAACGATTATTTCACCATTAGAACAGACTACAAAAGGAACATATAAAGAAAATCCACAGAGTGGTATTGTAATTACAGTATCCTCAAACACTGCACATCAGATTGATCCAGATACAGGAGCTGCGATTGTAGAGGTAGAACAGAAAAACGATGAACAGGTAGGAAGCCTGCTCCTGACGAAAAAGGGAGAACAGCTTACCGAAGTAACCGGAGATTCTGTTCTGGCAAAAGTAAAAGCACTGGTTTCAAAAGTAAGAAATGCCGTATCTGGAAAAGAAGAAACAGGTATTTATAAAGGCTTTAAATATGAAGAAACCGGAGTAGAAGGCGCTGAATTCGAAATATATGCCAAAGATACCATCTATTCACCGGACGGAGCAAAGGACGAAGCAGGAAATCCAGTTGTCCGATATGAGAAAGATGACCTGGTAGCCAAACTGACTACAGATGAAAATGGAACAGCAGTTATCAACAATCTGCCACTGGGAACGTATTATCTGAAAGAAGTTGTAGCAGGAGAGAATTTTGTCCTAAATACAGAACAGAAAGAATTTACCCTGACAGCAGAGGATGATACACAGGCAGTTGTTTATGAAGGCGTTACCTATAAAAATGAAAGACAGAAAGTTTTCGTATCAGTAGAAAAGAAAGATTCTGTCACAGGCGAAAAGCTGGAAGGTGTTATTTTTGGACTGTATGCTGCAGAAGATATTCTTTCTAATCAGGGAGAGGTTCTCGTAGAGAAAGATACCTTGCTGGAAAAGAAAGCAACGGATGCAAAGGGAACACTTACTTTCGACAGTGATCTTCCACATGGAAAATACTATGTCAAAGAGGAAGTCAGAAAAGCTGGATATCTTCCAAATGAGGAAGTATGGAATGTAGATGCAACTTACGAAAATCAGAATCTTGCAAAGATTGAACTGAACAAAGAAGTTGAGAATCAGCCGACAGAAACACGCATTACAAAAACAGATGCAACTACCGGAAATGAGCTGGAAGGAGCCAAACTGCAGGTCATTGATAAAGACGGAAATGTTGTGGAAGAATGGGTAAGCAGTAAGGAAGAACATGTCATTTACGGACTGCCGGAAGGAAGTTATACCTTACATGAGGAACTGGCTCCTTATGAAGATGGCTATGTGTCTGCCAGCGATGTGATGTTTGAAGTCAAAGAAGATGGCAGTGTGACAAAGGTTGAGATGAAAGATGAATATTCCAAAGTGGAAATTTCAAAAACAGACCTTACAACCGGAAAAGAACTGGAAGGGGCAAAGCTTCAGATTATCCGCAAAGACGGAACTGTTCTGGAAGAGTGGATTACAGATGGAAAACCACATTCCGTTGAAAAACTCCCAGTCAATGAAGAACTTACTCTGCGTGAGATCACAGCACCGGATGGTTACGAGATTGCGGAAGATGTCACATTTACATTGAAAGATACAATGGAAGTCCAGAAAGTAGAAATGAAAGATGCCAGAACACCGGAGAAAACAACAGAAAAAACAAATGCACCAAAAACAGGTGATAACCAGAAAATATGGGCGTTTGTTCTGCTTGCACTGGCATCTGCTGGAACAGCTACAGGAGTGACTGTATACCGCAGAAAGAAGTCAAAAATGACAGACAACAAAAAAGAAACAGAAGAAAAATAAAATAAGAATTACAGGATAAACCAATCTGACAGGGCAGGAGATGTGCATAAAGCAGCTTCTGCCCGGTCTGTATATAAGGAGAAGAATGATGAGACGTTTTTATACAGCAGAATCAGTAACAGAAGGACACCCAGACAAAGTATGCGATCAGATAGCAGATGCAATCTTAGATGAATGTCTGCGTTACGATCCATCTTCGAGAGTGGCGTGTGAAGTCCTTGCTACAAGAGGAAATGTGTTTGTAGCAGGAGAAATCACCAGCGGATATGAACCACCAGTGTTTGATGTGATCCGAAAAGTTTTAGAAGAGTGTGGATATTGTACAGATGGGATAGAAATGGATACGTTTGTACACCAGCAGAGTCCAGATATTGCGAAAGCAGTGAGTGTGTCGAAAGAATTTCGGGATAATATCGGCGCAAAATTAAGAGATAGAAGCAGGGGAGCTGGAGATCAGGGTGTTATGGTCGGATATGCGTGTGATGATACTCCGCAGCTTATGCCAATGCCGACTGTTCTGGCACACCGGATCACACGTGAACTTTCGGCTTGCAGAAGAAGCGGATATATCAAAGATATCTTTTCGGATGGAAAAGCACAGGTAACCGTAGAATATGAAGATGGAAAGCCAGTGAGACTGGAAAGTGTTGTTGTTTCCTGCCAGCATGGTGCAGAAAAGAGCCTGAAGAAGTTAGATGCCGAAATCAGAGAGAAAGTGCTTCGCTCAGCACTCAGATTACTGCCGCCGGATGAGGATACGAAGATTCTGATCAATCCGTCAGGAAAATTTGTGTGTGGAGGGTTTGATGCAGATACCGGACTGACCGGAAGAAAGCTGATGGTGGATACTTATGGAAGTATGGTTCCGCATGGCGGCGGTGCATTTTCAGGAAAGGACTGTTCGAAAGTAGACCGTTCGGCAGCTTATATGGCAAGGTATATCGCAAAAAATATAGTAGCTGCTGAGTTTGCAAGCAAGTGTCAGGTGTCTCTGGCTTATGCAATCGGAGTAGCAGAGCCGGTTATGATTGAGGTGGATACCTTTGATACAGGGAAAGTGTGTGCGGATGATTGTCTGGCGGCAGCAATCCCACTGGTGTTTGGAGTGACACCTGTTCAGATCATGGAATCCCTTCGACTGAACCGTCCGATTTTCCGGCAGACGGCAGTTTTTGGTCATTTTGGAAGAAAGGAGTTTCCTTGGGAGCGGACGGATAAGGTACTGGATCTTCAGGATGCAATTCTGTAATGCCCTGGGTAACGGAAGAAGAGATTCAGGCAGCAAAAAATATGACTGCGTATGAGTATTTGCGGACGCATCAGGCACAGCGGTTGCAAAAGACAAGAACCAGAAATGAATGGCAGTTGACGGACCATGACAGTTTTAAAATCAATGAACTGTCCAGCAAATGGCATTGGAAATCCAGAGATATCGGTGGCGTGTCCGCACTGCGGTTCCTGATTGAAGTAGATGGAATGAAATTTACAGATGCCGTAAAACTGTTGTGCGAAGAGAGTCCGTCTTTTATTCCGACACAGTCTGCGAAAAAGGAAAAACCACCCTTTAAGCTGCCGGAGAGATATTGTAATTGCAGACGAATCAGGGCTTATTTAAACCACAGAGGAATCAGCGATGAAGTGATCACGTATTGCATTTCGCATGAAATCCTTTATGAAAGTGTCCCGTACCATAACGCTGTTTTTGTTGGAAAAGATGAATCCGGAAAAGCAAGATATGCATTCCTGCGAGGAATCTATGAAAAAAACGGGAAAGGATTCAAGATGGAGCAGACCGGGAGTGAAAAAAAGTACAGCTTTTGTATTCCACCTGAAAGAGAAACAAAACGAGTTGTCGTATATGAAGCGTGTATTGATGCACTGGCCCACATGACACTGGAAGAAGGAAAGAGGGATAAATATCGTCTTTCCCTTGGAGGAATCGCTGCTCCGAAAGAAAACACACAGATACAGAGTGAACGTTTTAAAAAGCTGCCGGATGCACTGGAAGAGTTTCTGAAGAACCATCCGGAAATCAAAGAAATTGAAATCTGCACCGATAATGACTTTGCCGGGAGATGGGCGAAAGAACAGATGAAAAAACATTACGAGGGAACGTATCAGATTATTTGCAATCTGCCGGAAAAAGAAGGGGCAGATTATGCAGACCTTGCGAAAGAAAAAAAGCAGACAAATAAATGCAGGGACAGACCATTAGAAAGAAGGTGATAGAGAATGGAAGAAAAAGGAACGATGCACGTACATCTGTTGACGGAGCTGACTGGAAATCTTTATTCAGAAGAATCCGAATGGGAAGAAGAGTGGTCGGAGAGTGATGAATATGGAATGCCATTAGATGGAACAGAACTTGCCGATTATGAAGAAGTCATCCGAGAAGAACTGGAACGCTATGGGGAAGATGATCTCATGCAGTATTTTGACGGAAGTGAGTCCATTCAGGAAAAGATACAAAGTGCAGTTGTTACGATAGAAAACAAAGACGGAATCCTGTACGGCTGTACCAAACTGGAATTAAATGAATTTTTAAGTCAGGAAGAACTACAGGAATTCACCGAATACATTACAGGGCAGTACAGTGACGGGTGGGGTGAAGGATTTGAACAGAGGGATATCAAGGTAGATGGTGGAACGATGAATGTGCATTTTTGGCATCCTAATATGGAACAGCCGAAAATGTATGAAAAGAAAACAGAGCAGATTCCGACAAAGCCTGAGAAACAACGTCCCAAGTTACAGCTCCTTGGACATGATGGGAATATTTTTTCCATTATGGGCGATGCCTCAACTCTTTTGAAAAAGAATAAACAGACAGCAGAAGCAAAAGAAATGCGTAAAAGGGTATTGGAAAGTGGGGACTATTACAAAGCACTTTTGATTATCAGCGAATATGTAGAAACTGAGTTGAGTCCGCCGCCCAAAGAAAATAAAAAGACAAAGAAGAAAAATCAGCCGGAACGCTGAGAAAAGAAAGGATGATGCCTATGACAAATGGCCTGAGTTTGGAAGAACTTATGAAAGAGGGAACATACCCGGAGGAATATACTGAAGGGGAAAACTGGAAAATATTACATGGAGATACATTAAAACTGGTCAAAGCATTCCAGCCGGGAATCTTTGATGCAGTTATTACCGATCCGCCGTATGCATCCGGTGGAACAAAACAGAATGAAAGAAATCGTACTACAAATCAGAAATACAGCAGTATGAGTGCTGCCAATGCACTTCCGGATTTCGATGGGGATAACAAAGACCAGAGATCTTGGACGCACTGGATGGCTGAATGGCTCTATGATGTGCGGAAAGCCTGCAAGAAAGGTGCTCCGATCTGTCTGTTCATTGACTGGCGTCAGTATCCATCGATTACCGATGCATTGCAGTGGGCAGGATGGATCTGGCGAGGAACAGCGGTGTGGGATAAGGGAAACTCCCGTCCACAGAAAGGCCGTTTCCGCCAGCAGGCTGAATATATTGTGTGGGGCAGTAACGGACCGATGCCGATCAACCGTCCGGTATCTTGTCTGCCGGGCGTCTTCCGATATGGCAATCCGCAGAACCGGATTCATGTGACAGAGAAACCGTTGCAGCTTATGAAAGATGTTATCCAGATTTGTGAACCGAGAGGGCTGATCCTGGACCCGTTTGTCGGAGCAGGAACAACTGTCCTTGCAGCGGTTATGACAGGTTATCGTGCAGTGGGAATTGAGGTAACAGATGCCTACTACAAACTGGGAAGTGACAGAGTGAAAATTGCATTAGAAGCAGAGCAGAAAGAGGATGAAAAGTAGCCGGGATGTCCAATTGGACATCTTGTTTTTTATAGAGAAAATGAGTGGCATCCAACTGGATGCAGGAAGGAGATGGAGCGTATGGAACAGGCGCTGGCTTATGTGTGCTGTTCAGCAGAAGAAAGCCGGGTAAAAGTGCAGAAATATTGCAGAAAAATCTATGAACTTGGGTATGTACCAATCTGTCCGAGATTTGTATTCTCACCATTCTTGGAAGAGTCCGATGCAGAAGATATGCAGGGATATGGAAGAATGTCACATATCCTTTTGCGGAGATGCCGGATGGTAGTCGTATGTGGAAAAGAAGTGACAGGAACAATGAATACCGAAATCAGTATGGCAGACAGACTCCATATCATTTGTACGACACTCGATGGACTGGTACAGATAAAAGAATCAAAATAAATCAGAATCGAGTCAATCCAGTGCTACAGAAACTGGCGGTACTCGTATTGCAAGCATAGCGTTTGGATATCCAAACGCACTTTGGGGAGAACCCCAATCCCCCAGACACAGACGGAAATGGAAAGGAAGGATCAAGTCATGTTAAGAAACGGAGTAATAATCGTAATCGCATTGATGAGCGGAGGATTTATAGGAGTGGTAGTGACCTGTTGCATGGTTGCAGCGAAAAAATCCGATGAGGATCTTGGCGGTATGATGAAAGAGGAAGAGAAAAAAGAAGGGACGGTGATGCAATGCGAAAACGAAACCATGTGATCCCGGTACGGCTTAACGCAAGGGAAGTCAGGGAACTGAATGAGCAGGTCGAAAGAAGCGGTCTGAGCCGGGAAGAGTTTATGCGTTCGTTGATTTTAGGAGCACAGGTACATGCGAAACCCTGTGAGCATCACCCAGAATTGCTCCGAAAAATTGCAGGCTTATGCAACAATGCCAATCAGCTCGCCCATGTTGCCAATGCTTCTGGAATGGCAAGTGAGCAGAGCATTCAGGAAATGCTGCGTCTTACCAAAGAAACATGGCATCTGGTAAAGGAAGAGTGGTAATGCCGGATGGCTTATACAAGTGTTATCCCCGTCCACCGCCTGGACCGTTCTATCGAATATGTGAAAGACAAAGAAAAGACCACACAGAAAGCAGACTCTCTGGAGGCTGCCATCGATTATGCAATGAATCGGACCAAGACAGAACAGGCGGTTTTTGAAGATACCATCGGATGTACCAATGAAAATGCGTATGAAGATATGGTGGCAACGAAAAGGAGATTCCATAAGATGGGCGGTGTAGAAGGATATCATCTGGTACAGAGTTTTGCAGAAGGTGAAGTGACACCGGAACTGGCACATCTCATCGGGCAGGAACTGGCAGACCGGCTCTTAAAAGGACAATTTGAAGTAGTCATAACGACACATCTTAATACCAGACACTATCATAATCATATTGTCTGGAATTCTGTAAGCATGGTGGATGGACATAAGTACCATAGTAATGCCAAGAGTTATTATACGGAGATCCGCAAGATTTCCGATGACCTGTGCAGAAAATATGGTCTGTCTATCATTGAATCCAATCAGAAAAAATCAATCCCTTATGTACAGTGGAAAGCAGAACAGGAAGGAAAGCCGACATGGAGAACGGCGATCCGTTTGGATATCAGGGAATCGGTACAGGAAAGCTACTCCTGGTCACAATTCCTAAAAGAGATGGAAAAGCGGGGATATACATGGAAACTGAACCGGAAATACATCTCTTTAAAAGCTCCGGGAATGGAACGGTATATCCGTCTGCGTTCTCTTGGAAAAAACTATTCCGAAGAGGAAATACGTGGGCAGATACTACAGCCCAAGGTGAAACGAGTCTATCAAAAGGCAGTACAGATTCATCCCAAAAAGAAACTGACCGGGATTCAGGCACTGTATTATTCCTATTTATATCAAATGGGGGTACTGCCAAAAAGACCGAAAAGGAGTCCATACGCTGTCAGAGAGGATATCCGGAAACTGGACCGCAGGATTGAACAGATTGAATTTCTAATGAAACATGACATCATAACCAGAGAGCAGCTTGCCGCATACCGAGAGCCATTGCAAAAGCAGATTGCGGAACTTATGAAAGAACGCAGAAGATTGTATCGGAATGGGGGCAGGGAGACTGGGGAAGAACGATTGTCCGAAATCAATGAGGAATTGAAGCGACTCCGTAAGGAAGTTCGTATGACCGTTCAGATTGAGAAACATTCCTTGGAAATCGAAGCGAAACTTCAGAAAGCAGAAGAACAGAGCCAGAATGAAAAACGTGTGGAAGATAAAGAAAGAATGCAGAAGAGTCAGGAGGTGAGATAAGTATGAATTATGGAGCAGAACCGGCTGATCAGGTGGTGCGGTACAGTCTGGAAGGAATGGAATACTCTTTGAAGATTACCGGAAATGTGGCAAAGCACGTGGCAATCTTTATTGCGGCCGCATTAAAGGATCAGAAAAAGACAAGAGGGAAAACAAGGCTTACCAGAATGTTAAAGGAACAGCGCCCGATGAAATTTTTTACCGTTCCGGGTGACCGTTTAAAAGAATTTGCAAAAGAAGCCAAGGCGAGAGGTATCTTATATGTAGTTATCAAAGATAAGGTGAATCCGGACCAGACAGAAGTCATGGTATTTGCAGATGATGCAGCGAAGATGAACCGGGTATTAGACCGGATGAATTTGGATTTTGTAAAAGCAGAATCAGGCTCTATGGTTACGGAAGCAGTGGAAAAAGAGAATGCACCGGAAAAGGCAGAAAACCAGATGGAAAAAGAAACCGGGGAGAATGTACGGACAGAGACTGTTGTCCTGCCGGAAGGCAAGATAGAATTTGAACTGGACGATGCGGAAGAAATGTTCCAGATCGGGGATGAGGCTTTTCCGGAAGGAAATTTTACACAGGCGCAGGAGGGGGAAGAAAAGAATCCATCCGAACCTTTCTCGCGCAACAGAAATACTTCTTCCGGTCGGAAAACTAGCTGGGAAGAAAAGAATGAAAAACCATCTGTGCGGAAGGAACTCGGAGATATCCGCAAGGAACAGGAAGAGAAACGTAAACGTCCGGACAGACGGAAAAATGCCAGAGAGAGCCGGAAGAAACGTAAGAATATGAAAACGAAAGGCAGGTAATGTATATGGATTTAACAGATATGATTTCAGGTGGAACGGAAGAACAGCAGGTTCCAGAACAGAAGTTGACCAAGGAAGAATATGCAGCCAAGAAACAACAGGAAAGAGAAGAGGTATGGGCTGAAGTAGATTCACAGGCACAGGGAGTTTTTCAGGATGGAGAAAAACTGAAAGGCTTTCTGGATTTTATGGCAGAGTGTAATACCCAGAGAACACCGAATCTGCTTTTGATCTATGGACAGCATCCGGATTTTAAGGTGGTAAGGTCTTATGAACGATGGAGAGAAGAACACCGTTCAGTAAAAGCAGGGGAGCATGGCATTACTTATATGATTTCCACTGAATATGAAAAAGATGGAGAAATGCGGAGAGGGTATACGATCGGAAAAGGATTTGACATTAGCCAGATGACAGGGAAGCCATTGGAAGAACGCCCTCAGCGAAGTCTGACAGAACTGATAGGAACTGTCTTAAAAGACCAGTCGGTACGTGTGCAGATTGAGGATGATCTGCCAGACAAAGTGCAGGCTCAGTACAATCCGAGATACCGTACCATTTATATCCGCAACGGAATGAGTGAAGTAACGACATTCCATGCACTGAACAGAGAACTGGCGTGTGCAGCGATGGATCAGCATACCGGAACCTACAGCCGACAGAAAGTCAGCGCACAGGCTTATTGTGCTGCCTATGTGATTGCAAAACGTTATGGTGTGGATGTCACCGGATTCAATCTGGAGTATATTGCACAGAGGAATGAATGCGGAAAGAAAGATCCGCAGGAACTGAGAGACTTTTTAAATGATGTCCGTCAGGCTTCCTACAGTATCCGAAACCATATCGAACGCAATTTTGGTGCAAAGGAACAGGAGTATGTAACCGATGAGTTCGCAATCGGAGACCCTGTAAAAACACCGGAAACCAAGGATGAAAAAGCATCTGGAAAAGAGAAAAAAGCAAAGAACCAGCCGGAACGATAAAAGTTGGACGGTTGGAGTAGCTATTACGGAGGTCTTGTGATATGGTTGGTGTAACAAAAAAGGAGGTCAGCCAGATGACAAAATACTATTTGAAGATGGATAATATTATGAAAAATATGTTCGTGGTGGCACTGAATGATGAGCTGCAGGCACAGAATGAGCAGGACGAATGTTTGGAAGAAACGAAAGCCCTTCTGAAAAAAGTAAGTGAATACGACCTCGCCCAGAAACGGCTGCAGATTACAGCCGGGGAGCAAAGGCAGATCCGTAAGGCACTGAACAGACTCAGAAGTAAATATCTTGCAGCCGGAAGATACAGTGATGGAATAGATAAAGTCATCCTTCAGGTTGCAAAACCGAATACCACCAGACACATGTTCTGGTAGAGAAAGGAGTGGTTGATTGGTCATTTATTCAAGAGAAAAAGTGGCACGACTTAGAGAACAGTATCCGGCAGGAACAAGAATCTGTCTGGATTCGATGGACGGAGAAGCGGGTATGCCGCAGGGACTGGAAGGAACTGTGCAGTATGTGGATGATGCAGGTCAGCTCGGCATCAGTTGGGACAACGGCAGAAGTCTCTCACTGATACCGGGAGTGGATTCCTTTCATAAGAAAGAAGGACAGGGACATCCAGAAGAAAAGCCACGAAAGAAAAGAGAATCTGACTTGCAGAGATAAGTATAAAAAAGCAGGACTTGGTTCTGTATCTTGTCTTTCTGCCATTTGTCTGGTGGGCGGCAGCGATTACCGCTTGTGCCATTGCACCGGATAAGAATTTTATTCAAATCTTAGAAACGCTGAGCGAAAAACTCGAACAGCCGTTTTTTATCACGTATACACCGTATACGTTCAAATGTATTCTGATATTCACAGCAGCCTATTTCTTAGGCATTGGTATTTATGAATCCCAAAAAAGAAATTATAGAAGAGGTGTGGAACATGGTTCCGCAAAATGGGGCAACGTGTCCGAAATCTGCAGACATTACTGCGAAAAACAGTATACGCAAAATTTGCTTTTAACACAGCATTTTCGTATGGGACTGGACGGTTATAAGCACAAACGAAATCTAAATGTGCTGGTAGTCGGAGGTTCAGGAGCAGGAAAGAGCCGGACGTATGCAATCCCAAACATCATGCAGTGCAACTGTTCGATGGTAATTACTGATCCCAAGGCAGAACTTTTGCGTAAAACCGGAGGTGTTCTGGAACGGAATGGATATGAAGTCCGGGTTTTTGATTTGATCAATCCGGAGACTTCCTGGTGTTATAATCCGTTTGCGTATGTCCGGGATGATAAGGATGTACTGAAGCTGATCAATAACCTGATCCGCAACACAACACCGAAAGGAGCGCAGAGCTCAGACCCGTTTTGGGAGAAGTCTGAGACTGCACTTTTACAGGCACTTATGCTGTATTTATTGCATGAAGCTCCACCGGAAGAACAGAACTTCCCGATGATCATGGAAATGCTTGGAAGCGCACAGGTCAAAGAAGATGATGAGGATTACCAGTCCCCATTGGACATTTTGTTTGAAAGACTGGAAATGCGGGACCCGGAGAGTATTGCGGTCAAGCAGTATGCCATTTATAAGCAGGCAGCCGGAAAGACTGCAAAGTCTATTTTGATCTCGGTTGGTGTCCGTCTGGCAGCTTTTAACCTGAAACAGATCGCCAATCTGACCTGTACAGACGAACTGGACTTATACAGTATCGGGGAGAAAAAAGTAGCACTGTTTTGCTGTATTCCGGATGCCGACACCAGCATGAATTATCTGGTCGGCATGATTTACAGTAATCTGTTTCAGACACTGTATTATGTGGCAGACCGAAAGTACGGAGGAAGGCTTCCGATTCCGGTACACTGCATTATGGATGAATGGCCAAACGTAGCCTTGCCGGATGATTTTGACAAGATTCTGGCAACCATGCGTTCCAGAGGGATTTCCTGCAGTATCATCATCCAGAACATCGCACAGATGAAAGCCTTATTTAAAGACTCGTATGAGAGTCTGATCGGCAACTGCGATGAATTTTTATATCTGGGTGGAAATGAAAAAGAAGGACATAAGTATGTCTCGGAATTATTGGGAAAAGAGACATTGGATACCAATACCTACGGACAGACAAAAGGGCGTAGCGGCAGCTATTCGGTGAATTATCAGCAGACTGGAAGGGAACTTTTAACACCGGATGAAATACGGCTTTTAGATAACCGCAAAGCGATTTTGTTTATTCGTGGGGAGCGTCCGATTATGGACGATAAATATGATTTAAAAAAGCATGTGAATTTCAGATACACAGAGGACGGTGGTGCATCGCCTTATGATTATGCGAAAACACCACTGGCTCACGACGACCTAAAGATTGACATTAACAGATTAGACGACTACGAACTGCTGTCTACCGAGGACATCCTTGGTGAATAGCAGTTTTTTGATGGATTGGAGTGATGTGTATTGAAGAAATTTCTCACAGGAGAAAAGAATAGAACAAAAAAGAATACAACTGAAAAAATGACAACCCCGATGCCGATGGAGAGAAAACAGAAAAAGTGGATGAGCCTTTATATGGCGCTGGTACTGACCGTAACGGTTGGAGCAACGACCGCATTCGCAGCCGGTGATCCGTTGTCCGTTATCAATAACCTGTCTACTTTTATTTTTTCCCTGATTCGTGCAATCGGTTTGATTTTGCTTGGATTTGGTGTTGTACAGGTTGGCCTGTCTTTAAAAAGCCATGATCCAAGCCAGAGAGCCAATGGATTCCTGACACTGGCCGGAGGGGTCATCATTACGTTTGCTAAAGAAATCCTGGATCTGATTATGGCGTAAGCCTCTTTGGAAAAGTATATCAGGAAACAGCAGGAGTGCCGGAAGGTACTCCTGCATTCAAAAGTATGTTCAGGGAGGTGAAAGTTTTTGAGCGATAACTGGATTGTACAGAATCTAAACTCTGCGTTGTCTACATGGAGTGAAAAGATGGCAGAACTGTGGACTCTGCTTACTGAAAATCCGGCAACTTTTAAAGGCGGCGGCATCTGGCGGATTATGACCAATATCAATGATGCACTGACAGCCATTGCCTATGGATTACTGGTGTTGTTTTTTGCAGCCGGAATCATTAAAACGTGTGGCAGTTTTACAGATCTGAAAAAGCCGGAACATGTATTGAAAGCATTTATCCGGTTTGCACTTGCTCAGGGAGCAATCACGTATGGAATGGAACTTATGCAGGCATTGTTTTCCATTGTGCAGGGAATCGTGACAACCGTAATGAGCGGCTCCAGTATGGCAGGAAGCGTGACAGAACTGCCAACGGAGATTGTAGATAAGATTGAGAGCGTGGGAATGCTGGAATCCATTCCGTTGTGGATTGTTACACTGCTTGGCAGTCTGCTGATCACTGTATTGTCATTTGTAATGATCCTGACAGTGTATGGCAGAATGTTCAAAATCTATATGTATACGGCAATCGCCCCGATTCCGATTTCCTCATTTGCAGGAGAACCCACGCAGTCCATTGGAAAGAACTTTATCCGTTCTTATGTAGGCGTATGTCTGGAAGGGGCAATTATTGCACTGGCATGTATTATCTTTTCTGCTTATGCAGCAAGCCCTCCGGCTGTCGGAGATACGGAGTTGAGTGCAGTTACAATCGTGTGGAACTATGTCGGAGAACTGGTATTTAATTTACTGGTGCTGGTTGGAGCAATTAAGGCATCTGACCGTATTGTCAGAGAAATGATGGGACTTGGAGGTTAAAAATATGGATATAAAGAAAACATTAAGATATAACTGGGAATTTGGACGTGAGACAGTAGCAATACGAGTGAGCTCTTATCGGAACAATGGAAATTTATATGTAGGACTCTGCCATAAGGAAGGGAGAGAATGGGAAGATTTTGGAGATGTAACCATTAATCTGCCCTATCAGTTCTTAGAGCCAAATGAGGCTTTTATAACAGGAGATTTTACCAAGGATATGCTTCATTTTATCAAGGAACATAAACTAGGAAAAGTGTTGAATGAAACAGGAAGATCAGGATATGCAACCTATCAGAAGGTAGCGTTTGATCTAGCAAGACTTGCGGAATTTGATCCGGAAGGCGTTGCAGAACACTGTAGATTTGCCGGGATAGAAGTACCGAAAGAAAAACCACAGAAAACGAAGAAACAAAGCAGAGGAAAGGAGCGATAAGTTATGGAAGTCAAGATGAATAAAGAAATCCGGGACTATCAGGAATCCATGTTTATGGGACTGGACCTGAGACAATGTGTGTGTTCTGTTCTTGCGATTCTTACAGCAATCGGAATTTACTTTGGAATGCGTGAAATTACCGGACAGGAAATAACCGGATGGCTGTGTGTGCTTGGTGCTACTCCATTTGCTGCCTGTGGCTTTTTCAAATATCATGGTATGACAGCCGAACAGTTTTTATGGGCAGTGATCAAATCCGAATTGCTGTATCCGAAGAAACTGGTGTTTCAGTCGGAAGATATCCACTACTCCTGCATGCAGGAGACCATCTCGCTGGGAGAAAAGAATCAAAAGGATGGAGCGGAAATCATAAAAGAGCGGGAGCAAAGAGCAGAAGCAAAACAGAGAAAGAAACGCAAGGGAAGGAGTGATGCCTTTGATTAAAACCTTAAGTCAGGCACTTCGGATGGATAAGGAACGCTTCAAAGTTCCGAAATCAGTCCAACAGGCAATTCCCATCCAGCGAATCTGGCCGGATGGAATTTTTCAACAGGGAACGAAATTCTCAAAAACATATCGTTTTACAGATATCAACTATTATATTGCGAGTAAGGACAATAAGACAGAAATGTTTCTGGATTATTCCGAACTCTTAAATTCACTGGATTCCGGCATTTCTGCCAAAATTACCATCAATAACCGGAGAATCAATAAAGAAGAATTTGAAAAATCAATCCTGCTTCCAATGAAGGAAGATGGACTGGACCACTATCGGGAAGAATACAACGAAATGCTCCTGTCTAAGATTACAGGAACAAACAACAGCATCTATCAGGAACGGTATCTGACTGTCAGTGTACATAAAAGATCGATTGACGATGCAAGAACCTATTTTGCACGTATCGGAACAGACATCGTAACACATCTGGCAAAGTTATCGTCCACAGCAGAAGGACTGGACGCAGAGAGCCGGCTCCAGATTTTCAGGGACTTCTTCAAGGGAGATGTCCCACAGGCATTTCCGTTTGATCTGAAACAATTTGCCAAGAAGGGAACAAGTTTCAAGGACTGGATGTGTCCGGATTCTATGGAATTTGAACGTGACCATTTTAAAATCGGTGACAGGTACGGAAGAGTCCTGTATATGCAGGATTATGCAAGTTATGTTAAAGATGACATGATTTCAGAACTGTGTGACTTCAGCCGGAATCTGATATTGTCGATTGATATCCTGCCAGTCCCTACGGATGAAGCGGTAAGGGAAATCCAGAACCGACTGCTTGGTGTGGAAACCAACGTGACCAACTGGCAGAGAAGGCAGAACGCTAATAATAACTTCTCGGCAATCGTACCATACGATATGGAACTTCAGAGAAAAGAAACCAAGGAAATGCTCGATGATCTGACAACCAGAGACCAGCGTATGATGTTCGGAATTTTGACAATGGTACATCTGGCAGACAGTAAAAAACAGTTGGATTCCGATACGGAATTATTATTGTCGATAGCAAGAAAGCATCTGTGCCAGATGGCAACATTAAAGTGGCAGCAAGTGGACGGACTCAATACAGTGCTTCCTTACGGACTGCGAAAGATCAATGCCCTGCGTACATTGACAACGGAATCAACGGCTGTTTTAATCCCGTTCCATACACAGGAAATCCTGCAGCCGGGCGGTATCTATTATGGGCAGAATGCAGTCAGCAAGAACCTTCTGGTAGCCGACCGGAAGAAACTGATGAATGGAAACAGTTTCCGGTTGGGCGTCAGTGGATCAGGAAAGAGCTTTTCGGCAAAAGAAGAGATTGTGCATCTGGCATTGAGTACCGATGACGATATCCTGATTCTTGATCCGGAGTCCGAATTCACAAAATTAGTAGAGGCTCTGGGTGGACAGGTTGTAAAAGTATCTGCGACATCAGACAATCACCTGAATGCAATGGATATGGACGCAGCCTACGGCAATGAAAAGAATCCACTGATTGAAAAATCGGAGTTTATTCTGTCTGTATTTGAACAGTTGGTTGGAGCAGGAAACCTGTCAGCAAAAGAAAAGTCAATCCTGGACCGCTGTGCTGCAGATGTGTACCGGGATTATATCCGAAGTGGTTATACCGGAGAAGTTCCGACATTGAAAGATATGTACCGACAGTTGATGTTACAGCCGGAAGAAGAGGCAAGGGGACTTGCACTGTCATCCGAACTTTTTATCAATGGAAGCCTGAACACCTTTGCACAGCCGACCAATGTGAATAAGAAGAACAGGATCATGGATTATGATATCCGGGAACTGGGGGAACAGCTTATGCCACTGGGAATGCTGGTTACCTTAGACAGTATTTTCAACAGGGTAATTCAGAACTGGAAAGAAGGAAAAACGACATGGATATTTGCCGATGAGTTCTATCTGTTATTCCGCTATGAATACAGTGCAAATTTCTTCTACCGACTGTACAAGAGAATCAGAAAATACAATGGATTCGTGACAGGTTTAACCCAAAATGTTGAGGAACTTCTGAAATCGGACACTGCAAGACTGATGTTGGCAAACAGTGAGTTTTTGATTCTTTTGAATCAGGCAAGTACAGACAGGGAAGAATTGGCAGCTCTTTTGAATATTTCCGAAAACCAACTGTCCTATATTACAAATGTATCGGTTGGCAGTGGCCTAATCCGTTGCTCTGGGAATATCGTACCATTTGAGAATACGTTCCCAAAGAATACAGACCTTTATAAACTAATGACAACAAAACCGGGAGAATCATAATGAAGAAAAAAGAAGAAGTAACGATAACTTTTTATGCTGCAGAGTGCGGTGAGTTCCATGATTTAGGAGAATATACAAAATGCAGAACGCTGGAAGAGGCATATAAAAAGTACCAGAAATATTGTAGAACATCTGCCAATATGTGTCCGGCTATTGAGTTTTCTATTCATGATCCAGAATCAATTTATTCAGACATGGAATATCCATTACCGTTGTCATCAAAAGACAGGGGAGACTTGGAACTTGTGCCATATTACAACGAACATCCACTGGTAAATGAGGCAATCAGACAGGTGGAGCAGTTGCAGAAACAGCAGGAAAAAAAGAAACATCGGGATGTTGCCCGATGAGATAAGAGATACGGAAAGAGGGTGACCGGATGAAAGATATCAAGGAACGGGTAAGGGATAAGAATCCGAAGATTCGAAATCCGGCTGCCCGACTTCCGAAAGAACTGGTTCGCTCAGCGGTTCTGGAAGCAAAAGAAAAGCCAAGGGAACTACATGAAAAAAGCAGTGGGCAGTCAGAATCCCCAACACAGTATGGAACTGAAAAAATAGAATCCGTACAGTACAGAGCGGCGAGTGTGGCAGGAAAAAGTATAGGGAAAACCACATATCAAGGTGGAAAAAAACTTGCTGGAGTGACCTACAGGAAGATAAAGGAAAGAAAAAGCAGACAGGAAGAAGCGAAAGCTGCCGAAGAAGCAATGGAGCAGGGGGCAGAAAGCGGAAAGAAATTAATCAAGTTGAAACCGGAGCAGGCAGCACTTGCCAAGGAGAATGGTAAACGGCAGGTGAAAGCAGCACCGAGAGTGGTAAAAGTATCCGGTCTGTCTCAAGAAAAAATAAAGACACAGGCATCCATGCAGAAACAGCAGATGGAAAAAAGTCTTCAGGCGATGCAGAAAGCAAGAGCAGCCCAGATGGCAAGAAAGTCAGCACAGGCATCGGCAGAAAGTGGAAAAGCAGTCCTTCAGGTAACTGGAAAGGGTTCAAAGTTATCCGTACAGGGAATTACAGCAGCGATTCAAAAAGGGGTAGTAGCTCTTGAAAAAATGGGAAAATGGATTGCTGCCGGAGGTAGTGCATTTCTTCTGGTATTTATTCTGATTGTGGGAATCATTGCAGGAGCAGCTTTCAGCAGTAATTCGGAAAGCTCCGAATCCCTAAGTGAAGAAGTGCTTGCGTATACTTCTGTGATACAGCAGTATGCATCCCAATACGGCATTCCGGAATATGTGTCTGCGATACAGGCCATCATGATGCAGGAATCTGGAGGCAGGGGAACAGACCCGATGCAGTGTTCGGAAAGTCCATATAATACAAGATTCCCACACACTCCTGGTTCTATTACTGATCCGGATTATTCGATAGAGGTTGGAGTACAGACCTTTGCAGACTGTATCAGACAGGCAGGATGCAGCAGTCCACAGGATCTGGACAAGCTGAAACTTGCATGGCAGGGATATAACTATGGAAATGGCTACATAGGATGGGCATTGCAAAGAGGCGGTTATACAGAAGCCAATGCATTGCAGTTTTCACAGGAACAGGCAGCTTCGCATGGATGGAGCAGTTACGGAGATCCCCAATACGTTCCCCATGTGATGCGGTATTATTCCGGTGGCAGCCTGTTTGCTGGTTTGTTTGGTAATCAGCAGATTGTGTCGGTTGCAATGGGGCAGCTTGGAAACAGTGGCGGTCAGAAGTTCTGGAGCTGGTACGGATTTGACAGTCGGGTAGAATGGTGTGCCTGTTTTGTAAGCTGGTGTGCGGATCAGAGCGGTCTGATTGCAAGTGGGAATGTTCCTAAATTCTCATTGTGCAGTGATGGAGTGTCCTGGTTTCAGGGAAAGAATAAGTGGCAGAGTGGCGGAACAACTCCGACAGCTGGAATGATCATCTTTTTTGACTGGGATCATGATGGAACATCGGATCATGTAGGAATAGTAGAAAAGTGTGAAGGTGGAAGAGTTTACACGATTGAGGGAAATTCCAGTGATCAGGTACGGCAGAGAAATTATGCAGTAGATTACAGTTCTATAATGGGATATGGGGTGATAAATTGATGGTTTCTTTCATAATTTGTTAAGGATTTTATAAGGGAGTTAATGAATCCTTTGGAAAATAGTCACAAAATAGACACAGTTGATTGATAAATTGTTATTGTAACTTTTAGTGATAGACATATAAAGAGTTAGAAATCTTTATAATTGACTTGAATTAGGAGGTAGTGAATATGAGTGATCAGAATGTAAAAGCAGCACAAAAATATTTAAATGCGATGTTTGGTGGACATAAGGATTGAGTAAAACTGGATGAAGATGGAAAGACCGGAACAGCCGTGATGCAGGGAATCATTCGTGCATTTCAGATTCAGAATGGAATCTCAACGATTACAGGAACGGTTGGACCACTTACTATTAATACCATGAAGAAGTTAGCCATTATTACAAAAATGGATCCGAATGATACTCCGCAGGTTAATGTATGCTTGATTCAGTGTGCTCTGTTTTGCAAAGGATATGCTGCTGGAGGAATTACTGGAATTTATTATACATCAGGAGTAAATGCAGTTAAAAAGATGCAGGAAAATGCAGGACTGGAAGTTACGGGCAAAATTGATTGGAAAGTTTGGTCTGGATTGTTATCCCTAAACTGGTTTACAAAGGTTTCTGGTGGGGATTCCAATATTGTTCTTATTCAACAGCAATTAAATAGTGACTGGTCAGATGTTATTGGTGTTGGACCTTGTGATGGAATTGCCTCAAGACAGACAATTTTGTCTTTAGTTGGTGCATTGCAGGCGGCTGAAGGAGTTACAACTGAATTAATTACAGATTTGAATTCAGTTAATTTTGGCGATGCAACAACAAATGCGTTTCCGGGTACATTACAGAACGGACAGAACTCGACGAAATATGTTCCATTTAATAAGATTGCTCAATACGGACTATATTTTAACGGATATAATCCGGGAAGATTCGATGGCGTGTTTGATTCGACTACAGAGTCAAAGGTGTCAGAATTTCAGGAGTTTTATGGTCTGACAGGAATTGGACTTGTAACAAAAGGAAAAGTAAATGTTTCTACTATGAAATCATTGCTTACGAGTAAAGGCGATACAAACAGGGCAGCAAAAGCGTGTGACTGTGCAACAGTATTAAATAAACAACAGGCATTAGATATAAAAAATGCAGGGTATACTCATGTAGGACGTTATCTGACAGGTTCTGTTGGAAAAGAACATACACCGAAATATTTGACATCAACAGAAGTGAAAAACATTGAAAATGCAGGATTATCGGTATTCCCGATATATCAGGATGGAGGATATGAATTAAACTATTTTAAGGATCCGTCCCAGGGAAGTGTTGATGCACAGACAGCAATTTTAGCAGCCGAGAGAATCGGTATACCAAGTGGAACGACTATATACTTTGCAGTGGATTTTGATTGTTATTCATATCAGATTGATACATTTATTATACCTTATTTTGAACAGATTCACATGATCTTTTTCAGTTCGACAAATGATAAAAATTATAAAGTCGGCATTTATGCACCAAGATATGTATGTACTAAAGTTTATGAAGCAGGATTGGCAAGTAAATCATTTGTGGCAGATATGTCAACTGGATTTAGCTGTAATTTGGGATATTCGATGCCGAAGAACTGGGCATTTGATCAATTTTGTGAGTTGAACTCATTTTCTTCATCACCTTCGTTCCCACTGGATAAAGATGCATATTCAGGGAGAGATACTGGATTTAAAAAGTTCGATGCCGTATCGACAAAAACAGATGAGGAAATAGCGCAAGAAAATCTTCGGGCAAAGGTAAAAATAGCACGAAATCAATATGTCTATAATGTAATGGAGCCGCTTGGTTATCTGAATAAAATTATGGATGTGGGTGTGGAGTATGATAAGGAAATTTCACTGGGAACAATGATGAGTCCTCAAGGAGCAATTGATATTTCTACTAAAATATCCACATCGCTTGAAAGTTCAACTGGTAAAATTTATAATATAAAAGTGGATATAGGAAATGATGGAGAATTGACACAAACTTGCAAAAATCAAATTATGGAGATTTCATCAAATTTATCAGATACAGGTATAGAGGGAGCAGATAACTTTGGAAATACGATAGAAAAAATTGCTTTATCGGTTAAATCTGGTAATATTGCTTTTGAAATAAATAATGTTTTTGCCAATAGTGTAGAGTTTTCCATTGTATTTAGTACATCAGATTTGCTGCCAGAAGAGGAAAAAGAGTGGACAATATCGGTTGCTTTGATTTTTACAATGACATTAAATTCTAATAGTGGTCTTGAATTTAATGTTGTAGAATTCACAAAAGAGCATAGTAATATACTGGCAGGGGCCGGAAAATTTGTTCTTTCCGGTGGTTTTCAATAATTGAT
>OBWY01000455.1_pt1 | contig 32937 bp, 42 predicted proteins | sample 1538081 | NCBI WGS metagenome assembly OBWY01 (sample SAMEA2580089, study PRJEB22360) | human gut metagenome | biome: human gut; feature: human-associated habitat; material: faeces | place: Denmark | collected 2008/2010
AGCAGGAATTTACCACGAGGAAAATTGAATATCCGACCAGCACGGATGTGGATAGTATCCGTGTGATGGGCGTGGAAATAAACGATTTACCAAAGGGTCAGATTGAGTTTATTGTTACGGTAGAAGCTGTTCTCTACATTTACCAAAAAGGCAGCAGGTGGGATAATGAAGATGAATGTTATCCTTGGCTGAAAATAAAATGTACTGCTGATCTTGACTGCAACATGGATGACTTCCAGATTCATTCTGTCTGGATTGCAGATAAAGGAAAGGGAGCGCCACATCCGTTAGACGATGCACTGGTGCCATATATGGGTAAAGACCAGTATGATGAAGAAGCAAGACAGTTTCTAAAACGAAATAATTATACAGAGGTTCTTTTGGAACCCAAGGCATTAGACCCAATGGTGTTGGCTGAACGCATGGGAATCCAGATTCTTACCAGGACCATAACTTCGGATTTTTCTGTTTTTGGACAGATTTTCTTTGAGGAATGCGAAACGGAGTTTTATGATTCCAAGAGCGATTCTATGTACAAAGAAGTGGTATCGGAGAAAACCATCGTAGTTGATCCGCAAGCATTCCTGTTAAGAAATCTTGGTTCTGTAAATAATACGATTGTGCATGAATGCGTTCACTGGGATCGGCATCGAAAAGCATTTCAATTGGAACGCCTATACAACGATAAGGCAACGCAGATAAAATGTGAAGTGGTCGGTGGAATCAGAAATACTGGTGCGGCATGTTCTACAGACTGGATGGAACGCCAGGCAAATGCTCTGGCACCGAAGATTTTGATGCCGATGGATATGTTCAAACGGAAATCCATTGAGCGTATCAAGCATTATCAGAAAGCGTTAAATAAAACAGGGATTGTAGACGTACTGGAACCAGTCATTACGGATTTGTCCACTTTTTATAATGTATCCCTGTGTGCCGCTAAGATTCGTCTGGTAGAAGCCGGATATGAAGAAGCTGTGGGTGTTTATACATATATTGATGGACATTATGTCAGACCACATTATTTTAAAAGGGGAAGTATAACCAGAAAACAGACGTTTACCATTGGCGTGAGGGATGTTGCTATTCAGAGAATGGTGAACAGGGAATTTGCACAGCTTTTGGAAGATGGAGAGTACATTTTCGTCGAAAACCATATGTGTTTCAACAGTCCGAAATACATAACGTATGATGAACTGGGAAATGCAATACTGACGGAATACGCACGTCTTCATGTGGATGAATGCTGCCTTATATTCGATATCAGCGTGAAGTCCACAAACAAATACGGAGAGGCGTTTTATACGGAATGTGTTCTTTACAGGGATGCAGATTCAAAGGTCATTTTTGAAGCAAAATTTTCTGCTGATAATAATGGTGCAACAAATAAGCAGAAGGAGTCCATCGCAGCTTATCGTACGGATGTACTGGGACTCAGGAAGCGGATGAATGATTCGTTTGCGGATTCTTTAAAAACAGTGGTGGAATGGTCTGATATGACGGAAGAAAAAATAGCAGAGGCTGCCGATATTGAAGTGCGTACCCTTCAGAGATTAAAGAGTGATGAGGATCAGAACCCGACAATTGAAACGATCATTGCTCTGTGTGTTGCCATGACATTGCCGCCATTTATCAGTAGGGCTTTATTGGAGAAAGCAGGACATACATTCAAAGCAAATACACGCGACTTTATGTATGGAATGATTATTGATGCCTGTTATACACAGACGCTGGATGAGTGCAATAAAATGCTGATTGACCAGGGCGTAAAACCGATCGGGAAAACAGCCAGAGCGGAATTAAAAGCAATGGATGCAAAAAAATATGAAAAAATGATTTAGGACATGACATCCGATGTCATGTTCCGGTAAGGATCATATAACGGAATAACGGGAAAAAGTTCTGTAAAGTGTTAGTTTTAGCATTTTACAGGACTTTTTTTATGCCATTTTCACAAAAACTACATGACATCCGGAACCGTGGTGGATTCATGACGTGTGAGATATTCTTATAAAAAACAGAATACAGGCAGCGATTTCGTCAGGCATTTCTAATATGAAATTATTGACAACAGAACAAATGTTCGATATAATTATTGCATCGCTACTTAGGAAAAAATGTTAAACAGAAACAGTAATAATCAGTGTTTGGTCAGTTTGGCTTTCCCTTTGGCTGGCCTCTTATCAAGGAGGCGTAGGATGATGCAAAAGAGATTAGAAGTTGGCTCACACGTATTTATTATTGAAAGCAATCGAATTATCACGGAAGTGGTAGTGACAGCGAATCGCGGAGATTTCTGTGTATTGAGGTTTCCATCCGGCGGCGCTATCCAGCTCAGAAGAAGCAGGATATTTGCATCAAGAGAAGATGCAGAAATGCAGCTTCCTAAGAATGAACTGGAACAGGGTGCATTCCATCGCTCTCCATATTATTATGGTCATTGATTGGAGGGAATGATGGTGAAAAAGGAAAACGAAGTACACGTGGCATGTCCGTGTTGTAAAAACAGAAGATTGTTCGACGCTGACCCAAGCAGGACAGAGGGAGTCATTAAGATAAAATGTCCTATCTGTAAAGGAGTCATCGCCGTTAGCTTTCATTTGAAGCAGATTCGTACTGAGCAAATAGGAACACGTTGAACAAAGCGTAGTTACCAAGGCCTGACGAAGTATAGGTGTAATATCACCTGTATTTTGTCAGGCCTTTTTCTGTTTTCGGGTTTACAAAAATATGCGGATTTCTTTTTAAAAAAAGAGAAGTAATTGATAGGAAGACCGGAAAAACAGTTGCGAATTGTACTTAGAAAGATAAAAGGGTTGAAAAATTCGGTTTGTATTAGAAAACAGTCTATGGGTATGGATCAGAGCTTACATCTTCGGATGCTGGTTCTGATGGATGTCCAGAAGACATCACAATAACAAATTCATATCGGCCACATGATGCGCAGTGGGGCAGGATACGACATATCGCATTTGAACAGTTGAAAAAGTGCAACGGTTGATGCGAGTGTAGGTACCCTTGCTTTCCTGTGCATTTTTGTGGGTTCTGGGGTAATCCGGTCTAAAAGGTAAGTCCTGTCTTCACTGTCTCTCGGCCAGAAAGAGAGGCAAAATATGAAAATCAGAAAGACAAGACAGGACAACAGAGAGACTTACCGTTATGAGGTATGCAGGGAAGATGGAAAGGGTGGTTACACCAGAGAGGTTGTGGAACTGAAACCGGGGGAAGATGGTGTGACGGAAGCGTGGATTAAAACACTGCATTCACTGGATGACCATGAGGTTTATATGAACTGCAAAAATTCCAGACCTCCGATGACGGACGAGCAGAAAGCAGAAAAGCGTGAGTGGGAAGAAGAACATCCGGGAGAAAAGTATATGCAGAACTGGAATCTTTCACTGGATTATTTCTCTTCGGATGATGATGCTCAGGACAAAAGTTCTGTGATGAAGGACAACAGTTATTCAATAGATGAGGATGTTCCGGCAGATGTTCAGAGACTGCGTGATGTGGTGGAGACTATGACGGATAAACAGAAGCAGGTGTACACACTTCATGTGTTGCAGGGATATTCCTTTACGGAGATTTCCAAGATGATACAGACCAGTGTTCCAAATGTGACGAAGCATTTTGAAAAAGCGAAAGACCACATCAGAAAAAACTTTTAAAAATTTTTCTTCCAGAGGTTAAAAAGCCAGCGGTTTCCTTTGCCTGTGACATGTAAGGGAGAAGACCTTACGGAAAGCGAGGTAATCTGGATGGCATTAAAACACAAAGTAACCATCAATGTTACGGATTCCAGAGGAAAGAAGGCGACGGTACTCCGTGGTGCTACAAGAACGATACCGGAAAGACTGGTGAAGTTTTTGTTTGGAGATTTCACACAGGTATATCTTCTGGCACCAGGGCAGACCGTGGAATCTGTAGACATCCGTGAAGTAAAAGAGGGAGGAAAAGCAATATGTCAAAAGTAAATGATGTGACAACAGTGATTGAGAAAATTGGGAAATGCAGTGAAAGCCTGATTATCATTTCGGAACAGGTAAATTTCATTGCAAAGACAGTGGCAGAGATTCTGGCTGAATTACAAAAGGATTCGGACAAACCTGCTCCAAAGATTGAGAAGAAACAGGAGCCTGCAAAGGAAAAAACATTATCGCTTACTGAAGTAAGAAAGATTCTGGCAGATAAGTCCAGAGCCGGATTTACAGCAGAGGTCAAGCAGATTCTGATAAAACATGGTGCAGAGAAACTTTCTGAGATTGCACAAGCAGAATATGCGGCACTTGTGGCGGATGCGGAGGGGCTTGGGAATGAGTAGTCACGCCTTTTTATCCGCATCATCCAGTCACAGATGGCTGGAATGCCCGCCATCCGCTAAGTTGTGTGCAGGACATGAGGACAGGGCAAGTCCTTATGCAAAGCAGGGTACGGACTGCCATGAACTGTGTGCGTATCTGGTGGAAAAGGCACTGGGGAAAGATGTGAAAGATCCAACGGGAAATCTGGACTATTACGATACGGAGATGCAGGACTGCGCAGAAAGCTATTGTTCTTATGTGTTGGAACAGATAGAAGAAGCAAAGAAACGCTGTCCAGACCCACAGGTTCTGATAGAGCAGAGACTGGATTTCTCCCGATGGGTGGAAAATGGATTCGGTACCGGAGACTGTGTGATTGTTGCAGATGGCATTCTTCACATTTGCGATTATAAGCACGGACTTGGGATTTTAGTTTCGGCAGAACATAATCCGCAGATGATGTGCTATGCACTGGGAGCACTGGAACTGTTCGATGGCATTTATGACATTGATGAAATCCAGATGACCATTTTCCAACCGAGAAGAGAAAATATCAGCACCTATACCATCAGCAAAGCAGAACTGCTCAGATGGGCAAAAGAAGTCCTTGCACCAACAGCGAAACTTGCCTATACAGGTGAGGGCGAATTTAAGGCAGGGGAACATTGTCAGTTCTGCAAAGTCAAAGCAACCTGCAGGAAGAGGGCAGAATATAATCTGGAACTTGCCAGATATGATTTTGAGATGCCGCCGGTTCTGGATGATACGGAGATTTCAGTTATCCTTGGGAAAATCGACAGCCTGGTTGCCTGGGCTTCTGACATTAAGGAACATGCACTGCAACAGGCATTAAGTGGTACCCATTACGATGGATTCAAAGTAGTGGAAGGCAGAGCAAACAGAAAATACTCTGATGAAGCAACGGTGGCAGCAGTTGTGGCAGAAGCAGGATATGATCCGTATGAGAAAAAGGTTCTTGGTATTACAGCCATGACATCCCTGATGGGAAAGAAAAAATTTGAAGAGGTGGTTGGCAGTTACATTGTCAAGCCACAGGGAAAACCGGCACTGGTGCCGGAGTCGGATAAAAGACCGGCAATGAATACAGCATATGAAGATTTTAGTGAAAATTAAGGAGGAAATTCAAAATGGCAAAATTTAATAATCCAACAAAAGTAATCACAGGCGTAAACACAAGATGGAGCTATGTAAATGCGTGGGAAGCAAAATCCATCAATGGCGGAGCACCAAAGTTCTCTGTATCCCTTATCATTCCAAAGTCTGATACCAAGACGATTGAAAAGATTCAGGCGGCGATTCAGGCAGCTTATGAAGAAGGACAGGGCAAGTTAAAAGGCAATGGCAAATCTGTACTTGCATTGTCTGTACTTAAAACACCTCTTCGTGACGGCGATGCTGAAAGACCGGATGATGAGGCTTATGCAGATGCATATTTTATCAATGCCAACAGTGCAACAGCACCTGGCATCGTGGATGCAGACCGCAATCCGATTCTTGACCGTTCCGAAGTGTACAGTGGTGTATATGGCCGTGCATCCATCAATTTCTATGCTTTTAACAGCAATGGAAATAAGGGTATCGCATGCGGGCTTAACAATCTCCAGAAGATTAAAGACGGAGAACCACTTGGCGGCAAGAGCAGAGCTGAGGATGATTTTGCAACAGAGGAAGATGAAGATTTCTTATCCTAATTCCGTGACAGACTGGGCGGTGGGAAACTGCCGCCCATGATTTTAAGAAAAGTGAGGAAAATATTATGTTATCAGCAGAATTTTTAGAAGCGGCAAAGACAATGGTAATTTTAACAACCTTTTGGGCTATCATCGTATTGGACATCTGGGCAATCGGGAGCATGATTACACACTTTATCATGTGGGTGTATAAAGGCATCAAGAAACTCAGCAAAAAGAAAAAATAGAATAGGATTTGAGAAAGCGGGCATTAGCTGTTATGGCTGATGCCCATTTTCAGATGGGAGGAATTTATGCATACAATCAGTATTGATATAGAAACTTTTTCAAGCAATGACCTTAGCAAATGCGGAGTTTATAAATATGTGCAGGCACCTGATTTTGACATCCTATTGTTTGGATATTCGGTAGATGGCGGTGTAGTAAAGGTTGTAGATTTGGCGGCAGGGGAAGAGATACCGGTGGATGTTCTGGTAGCACTTTCTGATGAAAGTATTACAAAGTGGGCATTCAACAGCAATTTTGAACGAATCTGTTTATCAGAATGGCTCAGACGAAAGCATCCGGAATATTTTTCTTCTTACAGTATCCCGGAGGACACAGTTGGTGATTATCTTGATCCGCATGGGTGGAAGTGTTCCATGATATGGTCTGCATATATGGGACTGCCCCTGTCACTTGCAGGAGCAGGTACGGTGTTGGGACTGGAAGAACAGAAACTGAAAGAGGGTAAGGAGTTAATCCGTTATTTTTGTGTGCCATGCAAGGCGACGAAAAGCAATGGTGGCAGAACCAGAAATTTGCCGGAGCATGACAGAGAAAAGTGGAATCTGTTCAAGGCATATAACCAGAGGGATGTGGAAGTGGAGCAGTCCATCCAGCAGAAGTTAGCAAAGTTTCCGGTGCCGGCTTTTGTCTGGGAAGAGTTCTGGCTTGACCAGGAAATTTGTGACAGGGGAATTGCCATTGACAGGAAGATGGTAGAAGAAGCCATTGCATTGGATAAGATTTCTAAGAATGAGCTGTCTGCAACTATGTGTGAGATGACAGAACTGGATAATCCCAATAGTGTGGCGCAGATGAAACAGTGGCTTTTGGAGCAAGGCATAGAGATGGATTCTCTTGGTAAGAAAGAGGTAGCAAAACTGATTGGAGAAGTGGATGGAGAACTGAAAGAAGTGCTTCAGCTCCGTCAGCGGTTGGCGAAATCATCCGTGAAGAAATATCAGGCAATGCAGAATGCGGTATGTTCGGATGGCAGGGCAAGGGGGATGTTCCAGTTTTATGGTGCCAATCGTTCTGGCAGATGGGCAGGGCGTATTATTCAGTTGCAGAACTTACCACAGAATCATATGGGAGATTTGGAAGAAGCAAGAAGTTTGGTAATAAATGGGGATTATGAAGCACTGTCCATGCTGTATGATTCTGTACCGGAAGTTCTTTCCGAACTGATAAGAACAGCCTTTGTAGCAAGGGATGGATGTAAATTTGTGGTATCTGACTTTTCTGCCATTGAAGCAAGGGTGCTGTCATGGCTTGCTGGGGAGAAGTGGAGAACAGAGGTCTTTATCAATAATGGGGATATTTACTGTGCGTCTGCATCTGCCATGTTCGGTGTTCCTGTGGAGAAACATGGGGAGAATGCTCATTTAAGACAAAAGGGCAAGATTGCAGAACTGGCTCTTGGATATGGCGGTTCTGTGGGTGCTTTAAAATCTATGGGAGCATTGGAGATGGGGATTGCGGAAGAGGAACTGCAACCGCTTGTGGATATGTGGAGACAGTCCAATCCCAACATTGTGAGATTCTGGTGGGATGTAGACCGTGCTGTGAAAAATGTGGTAAAGAACAGGACGCAGGAAGAGGTAAAAGGCATCCGTTTCTATTACCAGAGTGGAATGTTGTTTATAAAGCTACCATCTGGAAGACAATTATCTTATGTGAAACCGAGGATGGGAGAGAATAAGTTTGGCGGGGAATCGGTTACTTATGAAGGTGTCGGTGCAACTAAGAAATGGGAAAGGATTGAAAGCTACGGTCCGAAGTTTGTGGAAAATATCGTTCAGGCAATCTCCAGGGATATTCTGAGTTTTGCCATGCAGACACTTTCACACTGTTTTATCTGCGGTCATGTACATGACGAACTTATCATTGAGTGCAGTAAGGATGTTTCACTGGATGCCATCTGTGAGCAGATGGGGAGAACACCATCCTGGGCAACGGGACTTGTTATGCGTGCGGATGGATATGAGACAGAATTTTATAAGAAAGATTGATAAGAAAATGGCTGCCCTGTTTCGGGCAGCCAGAAAGTAACATGATATTATGAAAAAATTTTTAGAATGGTAGAGAACTTCGAGCGAGAAGGTCATCATCGTTAGATACTGTGGTAACATTAAAATATGGATTATGATGATAAAAAGTTGTATCGTTTTGTTGTTCGTAAAACATACATACTGTTCCAGCAGTGTTTTCATCTTTTCGGTATCTTCTGTAGGTAAGTAAACAATCTTCTCCCACAGTATCATCTGCGATGTATCTGCCAACAATATTATGCTCTCCTTCTCGAACGAGGATATTTTGGAAAGGACATATATGTGCACCGATTCCATCTCTGTCATATGCTAATAAAATATGTATAGTATCCGGCATGCTGGAAAAATCAGTTTCAACAGGAATAAAAGCATATGATAGATCTTGGTCAGGTTCATCTTTCCACTTTTGTTGGTATACACCGCCAATTTCATGTCGGCGATTAGCAACGTATGTGTCTAAAATAAATTCGTCGCAAAATGAAACTAAAAAATCATTCCATACTTGATTCAAGAAATCAAGAGTTGCTTGAAGCTGATCAGCCAAATTTCTTTTGCCGTGTTGAAGCTCTTTTCTAAAAAAAGGACCAATCTCTGCTTTATTACTACTGCCTAATATCCCCATTGATAATTTGTTTGAAATATCAGCAGTATGTTTGGTTCTGTTATTAATAGCCTCAATGTATTTGAACTCGCTGGAAGAATTAACATTTTCAAACCAAGCGGAGGTCTTTGGAAATGCGGTTTTATATGTTAGTTGAGCAAAAGTTGATGCCATTTTCTGAAAATCGACAGAATCCACTTTTTTGTTGTTATTAGCCAGTAAACCGGCATTAGCAATTTGACTTATGGAATCCAAGCTATTCATACTATATTGATAGAAATCTCTTAATAGCTTATCAAATAAAAACCAAGGATCTACTTTTTCTCCAGCAACGCGTAATTCATACACAGGGTGGTTTTCTGTGGTTACTGATATTCGTTTGGCTTTTTTTCCATCAATAACAATATCCTCTACAAAATCAGAAAATAAATCTTGCTCCCAGCGAACAGTTTTTATTGTCATCTTTTCAATGATAGTTTTTATGGTTGTAAAGCAATATTCAACTACATCAATATTTTTTCTGGTATAGGTTATGAATTGCCATGCGGAATATACATGGTGATTTAGTAAATCTTTTTGAAAAGCGTAATCGTCTGTATACATTATTAGTCTCCTTAAGGTATTTGGTGTCTATAATTATATCAATACTTCAAGGTATTAACAATAAAACATAATCTGAAAATTATTTTTTGAGCAGGTTAAAATCTGCTCTTTTTCTTTTGCCTGTGACTTGAGAGGGAAACCTCATCATAGTTCAAGGAGGGTAATTCGATGAGTGAATTACAGATTTTTAAGAATGCGGAATTTGGCTTTGTCCGCACAATCACAGTAGAAGGTGAGCCATATTTTGTTGCAAAGGATGTTACGGGGATTCTTGGATATGCCAACGCCAGTAAGGCGATTTCAGACCACGTGGAAGAGGAAGATAAACTCAATAACGAATCGTTATCGAGTTTGGGTCAGCGTGGTGGATGGCTTATTAATGAATCCGGTCTGTACAGTCTGATTCTTTCCAGCAAGATGCCAAACGCAAAGCGCTTTAAGAGATGGGTAACATCAGAAGTTCTTCCGACTATCAGAAGGCATGGACTGTATGCAATGGATGAGGTTCTTGCTAATCCGGATATTCTGCTTAACGCATTACTGGAACTGAAAGCAGAACGTGAAAGAAATTCCAGCTTACAGGCAATGGTAGCAGTCCAGAGCCAGCAGATGATTGAGATGCAGCCGAAAGTTTCCTATTACGATGTGGTGTTAAATTGCAAGGACTTGGTGGCGATTTCTGTTATCGCAAAGGATTACGGATGGAGTGCCACAAAACTGAACCAGTACCTGCAGCAGAAAGGCATCCAGTACAAGCAGGGCGGTAAAATCTGGCTTCTGTATCAGAAATATGCGGAAAAAGGATACACCAGCACCAAGACCCACAGCTATCCGGGAAGTGATGGCAGTACCCATACAAAGGTGCATACTTACTGGACGCAGAGAGGCAGACTCTTCATTTACGATTTGTTAAAGGCAGACGGTATATTACCGCTTGTGGAGCAGGAGGTGTGATATGTCAGTCAGCAGATTTAACAGTGAGGGATACCACGATCCGGTGGTATATGAGGCACTGACAAATGTGGAGAAGGAGCAGCGTGCAGTCGTAAGGGCTGCATCTGCTTACAGACCTTTGGTGTATATCTGTTCTCCATACGCAGGAGATATGGAAACAAATGCAGAGAACGCCAAGAAGTATTCCAGATTTGCTGTAGAGAGCATGGCAATCCCGTTTGCACCGCATCTTCTTATGCCACAGTACATGGATGAAGGGACGGAAAGAGAATTGGCGCTTCGCATGGGAATCATTTTCCTCAGCAAATGTGAGCAGGTATGGGTGTTCGGAGAGCGTGTTTCAGAGGGCATGGCTTATGAAATCAGAAAAGCCGCAAATATGGGAAAAAAGATCCGTTATTTTACAGCAGACTGCAGGGAGGTAGAGAAAGCATGAAGATAGCATATGGCAACAGCCGCATGGAGAAGAGATGGAAGAACAGGGAGATTTCCTGGGAGGAGTTCTGCAAGAGGGTCAGCGCTCCAATTATTACAACGGAAACTGTAGAAGAATACCGAAAGATGACGAAAAAACAGCAGGATGATGTCAAGGATGTGGGCGGATATGTAGGTGGTCATTTAAGAGGTGCCAGAAGAAAATCCGGAACCGTGCTTTGTCGTTCCATGCTGACATTGGATATGGACCATGGAACGGAAGGCATTGCAGAGGAACTGGAGATGCTGTTCGGTTTTAAAATGTGCATTTATTCCACACACAAGCATACGCCACAGGAGCCGCGACTGCGTATCATTATCCCTCTTTCAAGGGAAATCAGTGAAGAGGAATATCCGGCAGTGGCACGCATGGTGGCAAAGGAAATCGGTATTGATATGTTTGATGATACCACCTATCAGCCGCACCGCCTGATGTACTGGCCATCCGTTTCCATGAATGGAGAGTTTGTGTTTAAAGAGATGGATGGAGAAATCCTGAATCCGGATGATTACCTTGCCATGTACGATGACTGGCACGATATTTCCACACATCCCACATCTTCCAGACAGTCTGCTGCAATCAAAAAAGATGCAAAGGCACAGGCAGACCCGTTGGAAAAGTCCGGTGTAGTAGGTGCTTTCTGCAGGGCTTATGGTATCCGAGATGCCATTGATACATTCCTGAAAGATGTGTATGCACCATCCGTCATGGAAGGCAGATATGATTACATCCCAGCAGACAGCAGCGCCGGCGTGACCATCCATGATGAAAAATTCTCTTATAGTTTCCATGCCACAGATCCAGCTTGCGGAATGCTCCTGAATGCGTTTGATGTGGTGCGTGTCCATCTGTTCCCGAATGATGATGAAAAGAAATCTTTTAAGGAGATGGCGGATTTTGCGAGTAAGGATGAAAAAGTGAAGCTGCTCATTCTGGAAGAGAAGCAGTCAAAAGCGGCAGCAGAATTTGATGATTCAGATAAAGATGCATGGAAAGCAGAATTGGAATACAACGAGCGTTCCACAGTCCTTGCAAACACGGTAAGAAATGAGATGCTGATTCTTACCAATGATGAGGATTATGCGAATTTTGCATTTAATGAGATGGCGGGGCGCATACAGGTGACAGGACCATTGCCGTGGCAGAGACCGGAAGAGAATAAGTTCTGGAGAGATGCAGATACAGCGCAGATGAAAGCAAGACTGGATCTGAATTACGGTGTGTTCTCCACCAGAAACCATGAAGTGAGTTTTACCAAAGTGGCAGACGATCGCCGTTTCCATCCGATACGTGACTACTTAAATGCACTTCCAAAATGGGACGGTATTGCAAGGGTGGATACGCTTCTGATTGATTATTTCGGGGCGGAAGATAATGAATACACCAGATGTGCGTGTAGAAAATCCATTGTGGCAGCAGTGGCAAGAATCATCTGTCCGGGAACGAAGTTCGACAGTGTCCTTATCCTGAATGGTCCTCAGGGCATTGGGAAAAGTACCTTCTACGCAAAACTGGCAGGAGAGTATTTTTCTGATTCCTTAAGCCTGATTGATATGAAAGATAAGTCTGGGGCAGAAAAACTGCAGGGATACTGGATATTGGAGCTTGGGGAACTTGCCGGGATGAAGAAGGCAGATGTGGAGTCTGTGAAATCGTTCATCAGCAGAACGGATGATGAGTACAGACCATCTTATGGCCGAACGGTAGAGAGCCACCCGAGACAGTGTATCATTGTCGGTTCCACAAACTCTGAATCCGGATTCCTTCGAGATATTACCGGAAACAGACGTTTCTGGCCAGTAAAGGTCAGTGGGAAGTCTAAGAAGAAATCCTGGCAGATGACAAAAGAGGAAGTAAATCAGATCTGGGCGGAAGCACTTCATTTATACAACAATGGGGAGACGCTTTATCTGGATGGCAAGGTTGCTGAGATTGCATTTTCTGAGCAGATGGAAGCAATGGAGAGTGATGAACGACAGGGTCTTGTAGAGGAATATCTGCATATGCTCCTTCCGGCAGGTTGGGATGACATGGACATCTATGCCAGAAGAAATTATGTCTCTGACAGGAATGTTCCGACTGCTGCAAAGGGCGTGGAGGAAAGAACCACAGTCAGCAATGCGGAAATCTGGTGTGAATGCTTTGGCAGGAATATTGCTGATTTGAAGCCGGCGGACTCTTATGCGATAGCAGCCATTATGGCCAAGGTAGAGGGATGGCAGCGAACAGATAAAATCAGAAAACTTCCTTGCTATGGCAGACAACGCCTTTATATGAAGCAGTAAAAATAGTGGTTGTGTTGTGTATCCTGTGATGAAAAGCACACACAACACAACTACTTCTATTATATTTGTTTTAGTTTTTAACTATAAGAAAGGAAAATCGTGAGCGCACATACACGCGATCATAATATAGGAAAAAATCGTGATTTTTGTGCATTTGTGATTGGGTATAGAAATGCGTGAAAAAGAAGTTGAAAAAAAACTTGTGTCGGCTGTGAAAAAGATGGGAGGTATCTGTCCGAAGTGGGTGTCTCCGGGATTTGATGGAATGCCTGACCGCATTGTGATTCTTCCAAAAGGAAAGATAGGTTTTGTGGAAGTGAAGGCACCTGGGGAAAGACCAAGACCGTTACAGAAAGCAAGACATGGCATGTTACAAAGGCTTGGATTTTTAGTATTCGTACTGGATGAGCCGGAAGAGATTGGAGGGATACTGGATGCAATACAATCCACATGATTATCAGAAGTTTGCAACGGAATATATTGAGGAACATCCCATAGCAGCAGTTTTATTGGAATGCGGTTTAGGTAAGACCAGCATTACACTTACTGCTATCAATAACCTGATGTTTGACAGTTTTGATGTGCATAAGGTGCTTGTGATTGCTCCTATCCGAGTTGCAAAATTAAGCTGGCCGGATGAAGTGGAGAAATGGGAGCATTTGTCGGATTTGATTTATAGTGTGGCTGTGGGAACAGAAGCAGAAAGGCTGAAAGCATTAAAAACACCTGCGGACATTTACCTAATTAACAGGGAGAATGTACAGTGGCTCGTAGAAAAGAGTGGAATGCCATTCGATTATGACATGGTGGTTGTAGATGAACTTTCTTCTTTTAAGAACCATCAGTCAAAGAGATTCAAGGCATTTATGAAAGTCAGACCAAAGGTAAACAGGGTGGTAGGTCTTACCGGCACACCATCCAGTAACGGACTGATGGATTTATTTGCAGAATATAAGCTGCTGGATAAAGGAGAACGCCTTGGCAGGTTCATTGGTCAATACCGACAGTGTTATTTTAAGCCGGACAAATGCAATGGTCCTATTGTTTACAGTTATAAGTTACTGCCTGGAGCCGAACAGCAGATTTATGAAAAAATATCAGATATCACCATTTCCATGAAGTCAGCGGATCATCTGAAAATGCCGGAACTGATTAACAGCAATTATATGGTTCACATGGATAAAAAGGAAAAGCTGAAATATGTAAGGATGAAGCAGGAACTTGTATTACAGCTTCCTGGTGGAGAAGTGACTGCTGCAAATGCGGCTTCTCTTTCCGGAAAACTGTCACAGATGGCTAATGGTGCTATTTATACCGATGATGGTGGTACGGAAATTATCCATGACAGAAAACTGGATGCATTGGAAGATTTGATTGAAGCTGCAAATGGGAAGCCGATTCTGGTAGCTTACTGGTTCCAGCATGATTTAACAAGGATTACCGAAAGTCTCCGTCAGCTTGGTGTCATCTATCAGAAACTGGATTCTGATGAAAGCATCCGAAAATGGAATGCAGGGGAATTGCAGGTGGGGCTTATCCATCCGGCATCGGCAGGGCATGGACTGAATTTACAGAGTGGTGGAAACACACTTATCTGGTTCGGGCTTACGTGGAGTCTGGAACTGTACCAGCAGACGGTAGCAAGGCTTTGGAGACAGGGGCAGACATCAGGAACGGTTGTGGTACAGCATATTTTAACAGCACAAACTGTGGATGAGCAGATGATGAGGGCATTGTCAGAAAAAGACCTTACCCAGTCAGCACTCATTGAAGCTGTGAAAGCAGAGGTGATGGACCATGGGGACTAAGAACCTGTCAGAAGATCCGTATGAAAAACTTGCCAATGCAATCATTGTACAGGCATCAAAAGATTATATGACGAATCTTAGAAAAAAGAAACGAAATCCGGGAAGTGCATCAGCAGAGCATGATATCCGGGAATGCGAACGATTTTTCCGTTCCGGTTGGTATCAGGTTCTGACTTCCGTGGATGGAGAGTATCTGATGGGAAGGCTTCGTAAGGAAGCATTAGGGGTAAAATAAGACAATCAGAGTCAATCCGAGGGAAATAAATTTTCAGTCGGAGGTACTTATGAACGCAAAAGAATATTTAGGTCAGGCATTAAATATTGACAGGAGTATCAACAGTAAATTGGAACAGGTAGCTTCCTTACATGAGCTGGCGACCAAGGCAACAACACTGATGTCTGATATACCGGGAAGTCCAAACAGGAACATTCACAAGATGGAAGATGCCATTGTTAAGATGGTGGATTTGGAGAATGAGATTTATTCTGACATCCACAGACTGGTAGAGATTAAGACGGATATTACCAGACTTATCAAACGTCTGAGCAACAGGGACCAGCAGCTTATATTGGAACAGAGATATTTGTGTTTCCGTCCGTGGGAGCAGATTGCAGTAGATTTGGATTACAGTATCCAACACACATTCCGCATCCATGATGCAGCAGTAAAAGAAATTGCAAAATTTCTGGAAGATGAGAGTTAATGTGATAGAATGAGAGTTCTTATTTATGATATTGTTATACTGACGAAAGAAACAAAATGACAGAGAGCCATTGCAGAGAAATTTGCAGTGGTTTTTTTCATGGAGAAAAGAGGTGGAACATATGCCGAGAAAACCAAAGCGTCCCTGTTCTCATCCCGGCTGTCCGAATCTGACGGATGGAAGATTCTGTGAGGAACATGAGAAACTTGCCAATCAGAACTATGAGAAGTACGAACGCAATAAGGACAGCAAAAGAAGATATGGCAGAGCATGGAAGAGAATTCGTGACAAATATGTTTCGTTGCATCCGTTCTGTGAAGTCTGTTATAAGAATGGAATCTTAGTGGAGACAGAGGAAGTCCATCATAAGAAACCGTTGAGTGAAGGTGGTACACATGAAAGAGATAATCTGATTGCACTGTGCAAGTCGTGTCACTCAAGGATTCATGCAGAGCGTGGAGACCGTTGGAATAATGACAGAACCTATTCCTACTAAGGGGTAGGGGTACCAAAATCTCTACAGGTTAGCCTATAGGGGAACGACGCGGGGGGATCACGCACAAAAATGGGATTTCAAACAGGGTATATCAAACGATTTCAAAGGAAATCAAAGAAATCAAACGGAAGTAGGTGAGGGACATGGCCAAAGACGGTACGCGAAGAGGTGGTGCCAGAGCCGGTGCGGGTAGAAAGCCGAAAGCACTGACAGAAAAAATCAATGAGGGCATCAGTGCCACAATCATTGAACTGCCGGAGACTCCGACAATGGAAGGTGTCGATGTGCCTCCGGTAAAGGATTATCTGAAAACAAAGCAGAAAAGTGGAAAAGACCTGTGTGCAGCAGAAGTTTTTGAAGAAACATGGAAATGGCTGAAGGCAAGGGGATGTGACAGACTGGTCAGTACGCAGTTGGTGGAACAGTATGCAATGTCGGTATCCCGCTGGATTCAGTGTGAGGAATGTATTTCAGAATATGGATTCCTTGCAAAGCATCCGACAACCGGAAATGCCATTGCTTCTCCGTATGTTGCCATGTCACAGCAGTACATGAAGCAGGTCAATCAGGTCTGGTATCAGATTTATCAGATTGTAAAAGAAAACTGTTCCGTGGAATGGCAGGGAGCAACACCACAGGATGATGTGATGGAACGACTGCTCAGGACAAGGAACGGATCATAGGAGGTAGAAACAAAATGGAAGGAACAAAATATTTTCTGATGGAAGTCGATAAGCTGATTCCTTATGCAAGAAATGCCAGAACGCATTCCGAAGTACAGATTGCCCAGATTGCGGCAAGTATTAAGGAGTTCGGTTTTTTATCGCCGGTCATCATTTCAAAAGATAACACCATCCTGTGTGGACATGGAAGATATTATGCTGCTCAGAAACTGGGGCTTGAAAAGATTCCATGCATTCAGGAGGAATATCTGACTGAGGCTCAAAAGAGAGCTTACATTCTGGCAGACAACAAAATCAGCCAGAACGCCGGATGGGATGAAGAACTGTTAAAGATTGAGATTGCAGATTTACAGGGTGCAGATTTTGATGTTGCCTTGACCGGTTTTGAGGATTATGAAATCACCGATTTATTTGCAGTCCATGAGGAACACCATAGGGAAGAAAAACAGGTGGAAAATAAAGAATACGATGAAGAGGAGTTTGGGGATGAAGAATTTGAACACGAATGTCCGAGATGCGGATTCAAATACAACTAAACACCGCTTCCCGTGGAAATGGAGATTATCCGACCTGAATAATGTGGAGAAGAATGGCAAAAAGGTATTTAGCTGCTTCTCCTGTGGCGGTGGTTCTACAATGGGATATAAACTTGCCGGTTACACTGTGGTCGGGAACTGTGAGATTGATGAGGATATGGAAGCGATTTATAAGCAGAATCATCATCCGAAGCATACCTATCTCATGGATATCCGAGATTTTAACCGTCTGGGTAATTATCCGGATGAACTGAAGGAGTTGGATATTCTGGATGGTTCGCCTCCGTGCAGTGTGTTCTCTGATGCGGGAGCAAGAGAGAAAGGCTGGGGAACGGAAAAGACATTCCGTGAAGGACAGAAGAAACAGAGATTGGATGATCTGTTTTTACATTTCATCCATACAGCAGAAATATTGAAACCGAAGATTATCATTGCGGAGAATGTAAAAGGTCTGGTGGCCGGTAACGCAAAAGGATATGTCAATGAAATCATCAAAGCCTTTAAGTCTGCCGGATATTCCGTGCAGATTTTTCTTTTGGATGCCCAGACAATGGGCGTGCCACAGAGAAGAAAAAGAGTGTTCTTCATTGCAAGGAGAAATGACCTGAATCTTCCTAAGCTGGTATTGGATTTCAGGGAGAAACCGATTCATTTTGGTGAGGTTAGAAGTGCTCATGGCATTCCATTGAAAGAATGCATGATGGCAAGTTTGATTAAGAAGAGAAAGCCGGGAGATAAATGCTTTTCTGATATATCCGAGCGTGTGCGTGGAAAAAGGTCTATGTTCAATGACAGGATTGTGGAAGACCACGTGATTGCACCGACCAATACATCCGGTGGGATGAGTGTGAGATTCGTGGATGGGGAGAAATATTCCGATGCAGATTACATTGCGACACAGACATTCCCACAGGACTATGATTTCGGAAAAGAATCTGTCCAGTATGTGTGTGGGATGAGTGTTCCGCCGGTCATGATGGCACAGATTGCATCTGCTGTGTATGAGCAGTGGTTAAAAGATTAAGGGGTGGTGTATATGTCATGGAATATTGATGAGAATTACAAAATCGAAATGACCAAAGGCGATACGCCAACCTTTGGATTTGAAATCTTTCTGCCTGATGGTTCTGTTTATGAAATAGAAAAAGGCGACAGGGTTGTATTTGCGGCAAAAGCAAACAAGTATGATTCGGAGCCGGCATTTACCATAGAGGCAGACATGGAATCACAGACCATTGCTTTTAAGGAAGAGCATACAAAGGCACTGGAGATTGGAAAATATATCTGGGAATTATCCCTGAATAAAGAAAATGGATATCGCTGTACCTTTATTGCAAACAAGAAATTGAATCTGACAGTGGAGGTGGCGTAGAGATGGAAAAAGTAAGAGGAACATTAAGCAATGTTCCGGCGATTGCCAATTATGAGAGTTTAAATGATAAGCCACAGATAAATGGGGTGGCACTATCTGGGAATAAAACAGCAAAGGAACTGGGGCTTGCATCAGCAAGTCAGGTGGAGCAGTTGCAGAAGACGATAGAAGGTCTTGTGGATGGAAATGAGGTGGCATACTGATGGGAAATGTATTGGTAAAAGAGGAAACGCTGACACAGATTGCAGATGCCATCCGTGAGAAAAGTGGTAGTAGTGATTCTTACAGACCAGGAGAAATGCCGGAGGCTATTTTGGACATTTCCACATACAGTGGGGAGGGTGCAGATCCGAATAAACCTATCCGTTTTTATGATCCATACGGGAATTTGATATACAGCTATACAGTCAACGAATTTTCAGTAATGACGGAACTTCCACCATTGCCGGAATATAGAGGTCTTATAGGGCAGGAGTGGAACTGGTCTTTGGAAAAGATAAAAACAGTAAATGGAGAGGTAGAGATAGGATCTAACTATATTACGGATGATGGTAATACGAGGATTTATGTAACATTGGAAGGCGAATTAAATCCGAAGATAGGCTTTACACAAAGTGCTGCCAATAGCGTTCTGATTGATTGGGGAGATGAAACAGACCTGTCATCATCAGATATTTTTGGCGACGAGATGGTGAGTATTGAACATCAGTATGCTAAACCGGGAAACTATGTTATTTGTCTGAGTCCGGTGGATGGCGCTGAGTACACACTGGTTGGTGATTCATACAGTACAAAGATACTCCATAAAACTACAGACAATTTTTATGGAAACCGCGTGTATGGAAATGCAATTCGTAAGATTGAGATTGGAAAAGGAATCACAGAATTTTCTACAAGATGCTTTAACTGTGCTTCGTTAGAGTCTGTAACAGTACCGAAAGAAATAACAGCCTTTGGAAATGCGTTTCAAGGGACGAAAAGGATAAAATGCCTTACTTTACCAAAAGCAGTTACGTCATTAACTTCTTATGCGGTCAGGGGAAGTGCTCAGTTAGAAAAGATATTTTTTTCAGAAAGTAAAATTTCTCTTGGGGGAACATCCTTTGCAGAATGTTGTAGTTTGAAAGAATTAGTGATTGTAGCAAATATGACATTGTCTTATACAGATATTTTTGCAGATTGTACTGCGCTCCGGAAAGTAAAAATTCTGGGGAACATAACAAGATTAGGTTCAGATATGTTTAGCAGTTGTGATAGTTTGAGTGAGGTAATATTTCCAGAAAATCTTACCAATTTAGGGGGTTCAATGTTCTCACATTGTGAATCGCTGCTCAATATCAATATTCCAGAGAGTGTAAAAGAGATTGGTGCAACATGTTTTTATTATTGTTATGCGTTGAAATCGGTGAATATACCGGAAAAAGTTACAAAGATTAATGCGAACACTTTTTATTGTTGTTATTCATTACGGGAGATAACCATTCCAAAGGACGTGACTGAGATTATGACATCTGCTTTTGGTAACTGTTATGGCATGGAACATTATTACATTCTGCCTGAAACACCACCGGTACTTGGTAATGTGAATGTGTTTGATAAGATTCCGGAAACATGTAAAATTCATGTTCCCAAAGGGTGTTTAGAAGTCTACCAGACAGCAGAATACTGGAGCGAATATGCAGATCACATGGTAGAAATGGAGGAATAACGTGAGGAAACTGAAAAAATATAAGCCAACAAAGTTCATGGCTGAGGATTCTGTGTACAGCAAAGAACTGGCGGATTATGCAGTTTCCTTTATCGAATGTCTGTGTCATACAAAAGGCACATGGGCAGGTAAGCCATTTGAACTGATTGACTGGCAGGAACAGATTATCAGGGATGTGTTTGGAACGATTAAACCAAACGGATATAGGCAGTTCAATACAGCCTATATTGAGATTCCGAAGAAAATGGGTAAATCAGAGTTGGCGGCAGCAGTCGCACTTCTGCTCACCTGTGGAGATGGAGAAGAAAGAGCAGAGGTTTATGGATGTGCGGCAGACAGGCAGCAGGCGTCTATTGTATTTGAAGTTGCTGCTGACATGGTGCGTATGTGTCCAGCACTGAATAAAAGAGTAAAGATTCTGGCATCCCAGAAGAGAATTATTTATCAGCCGACAAACAGCTTTTATCAGGTGTTGTCGGCTGAAGCCTATTCTAAGCATGGTTTTAACATTCACGGAGTTGTATTTGATGAGCTACATACACAGCCAAACAGGAAGCTGTTTGATGTTATGACCAAAGGTTCCGGAGACGCAAGAACACAGCCACTGTATTTCCTGATTACAACAGCCGGCACGGATACAAACAGTATCTGCTATGAAACACACCAAAAGGCAAAGGATATTATTGAAGGTCGAAAGATAGACCCAACATTCTATCCTGTGATTTATGGTGCTGATGAGAATGATGACTGGACAGACCCGGAAGTATGGAAGAAAGCAAATCCGTCTCTGGGGATTACAGTTAGCATTGATAAGGTTCAGGCTGCCTGTGATTCTGCAAAACAGAATCCGGGAGAGGAAAATGCTTTCAGGCAGCTCCGATTGAACCAGTGGGTAAAACAGGCAGTACGTTGGATGTCGATGGAGAAATGGGATGCATGTGCATTCCATGTAAATGAAGACGATTTAGAAGGCCGTGTATGTTACGGTGGTTTGGACTTGTCCTCTACCACAGACATCACGGCTTTTGTATTGGTGTTTCCGCCGAGGGATGAAGATGACAAGTTTGCTATCTTGCCTTATTTCTGGATTCCGGAAGATACATTGGAACTGCGAGTCAGAAGAGACCATGTTCCATACGATGTCTGGGAGAAACAGGGGTATCTCATGACCACGGAAGGCAATGTAGTCCATTATGGATTTATTGAACAATTTATAGAGAGACTGGGCGAGCGTTTCAACATTCGTGAAATTGCTTTTGACCGTTGGGGTGCTGTACAGATGGTACAGAACCTTGAAGGGATGGGATTCACGGTAGTTCCATTTGGACAGGGTTTCAAAGATATGAGCCCTCCGACAAAAGAACTGATGAAGCTGACATTAGAAAAGAAGTTGGCCCACGGAGGTCATCCGGTTCTTCGTTGGATGATGGATAATATTTATATCCGTAATGATCCGGCGGGAAATATCAAAGCAGATAAGGAAAAATCCACAGAAAAGATTGACGGTGCCATTGCAACCATCATGGGACTGGACAGGGCAATCCGATGTGGAAATGATGTAACGGCATCTGTTTATGATGAGCGTGGCATTTTATTTATTTAGATATATTTTCGGAGTAGTGGTTTGTATTTTCATTTATATAAAAACCTTGACAGATATATCGTACTGTGATACAATATAAATACATCGAAGTGCGATATATCGAGGTAAGATGCTTGTAGGAGGTGTAAATGTGGATGCGCATATAAAGAAAGTATATGTACCAATGACGGAAACAGGATTTTACATTTTGCTTTGTCTTAGGGAAGAACGTCACGGGTATAGTATTGTACAAAAAGTTGAAGAACTGACAAACGGAGAGATTCGTTTGAGTCCAGGAACCATGTACGGTAGCTTAGCCAAAATGGAAAAGGATAAATTGATTCAATTTGTAAGAGAAGAAGAAAAAAGGAAAATCTATATAATTACAGATTTAGGACGTGAAGTATTAGAGTTAGAAATGAAAAGGATTGAAAGATTGTATCGAAATTTACAGGAGGTACAGGCATGAGTAAAATAAAAAGAAAAATAGCTTTCTTCACTATACCAGAATATGAAAAGGAGCAGGATTGGCTTGAAAAACAACATAGAAATGGGTGGAAACTTGTGAATGCTACACTGCCTGGTATCTATAAATTTGTAGCGTGTGAGCCAGAAGATGTAGTTTATCAATTAGACTATAATCAGGATGGAGTTGCTCATAAAGCAGAGTATGTACAGATGTTTCAGGATTGCGGTTGGGAATATATTACCGACATGGCAGGATACAGTTATTTTAGAAAGCCAGAAAATCAGATGGTTGGCAAAGAAGAAATATTTTGCGATGATGCTTCCAGAATGGATATGATAGAACGTGTTTTTAAAGGAAGAATGATTCCATTATTTGTTATATTTTTTGCTGTGATCATTCCACAGTTTTTTATTCAAATCAGTATAGATTCGCTGGCTAATAAAGCTTTGGCTGGTATGTTTGCGGTTCTGTTTGTTTTGTATTTAGTTTTATTTATCCAATTTGGAACTCAGTATCTGCAATTAAAGAAAAGATTAGAAAAATAAAAGGAGGCAATGCAGATGTATGAATTTTTTGAAGCCGCTTTTCCATGGATAGTAATTGGTTTGGTGGTAGCAGTTGGCTGTGTATATATAAATAAAAAAGATAAATGATGTTCATAATTGTAGATGTAGCACTTATCAGAAATGGTAGGTGCTCTTTTTATGCTCATTTTTAAGGAGGATTGAGGATTATGGGAATTTTAAGTGGAATTTTTAAATCAAGAGATAAGCCACAGAATGCTACATCCGGCAGTGCATACCGATTCTTTATCGGTGGTAGCTCCAGTGGTAAGAACGTTAATGAACGTTCAGCCATGCAGATGACTGCGGTGTATTCCTGTGTGCGTATCTTATCAGAGGCGGTGGCAAGTCTTCCGCTTCATGTTTACAAATACAATGGAGATGGAGGTAAGGAAAAGGCGGTAAAACATCCGCTTTATTTTTTGCTCCATGATGAACCGAATCCGGAAATGACTTCCTTTGTGTTCAGGGAGACACTGATGACACATTTGCTCCTCTGGGGTAATGCATACGCCCAGATAATCCGCAATGGCAAGGGAGAAATCATTGCATTGTATCCGCTGATGCCGAACCGAATGACTGTGGACAGGGATGAGAAAGGACAGCTTTATTATCAGTACAACACAAGTAAAGATGATGCACCGACCATGAAAGGAAGCATGGTGAATCTGAAACCTTCGGATGTGCTTCATATTCCTGGGTTAGGATTTGATGGATTAGTTGGGTATTCTCCGATTGCAATGGCAAAGAATGCGATTGGAATGGCGATCGCCTGTGAGGAATATGGTGCAAAGTTCTTTGCCAATGGTGCCACACCGGGCGGTATCTTGGAACATCCGGGAACCGTAAAGGACCCACAGAGAGTAAGAGAGAGTTGGACGTCTGCCTTCGGTGGAAGTTCCAATGCAAATAAGGTGGCAGTTTTGGAAGAGGGAATGAAGTATACACCGATTTCCATTAGTCCGGAACAGGCACAGTTTTTGGAAACCAGAAAATTTCAGATAAATGAAATAGCTCGTATTTTCCGAGTTCCGCCACACATGGTCGGGGATTTGGAGAAGTCGAGCTTTTCTAATATAGAGCAGCAGTCTTTGGAGTTCGTGAAATATACCTTAGACCCTTGGGTTGCAAGGTGGGAACAGGCAATTGTCCGTTCTTTATTCTCTACGGATGAAAAAACACAATACTTCGTCAAGTTCAATGTGGACGGGTTGCTCCGTGGTGATTATCAGAGCCGTATGAATGGTTATGCCATCGGCAGACAGAACGGTTGGATGAGCGCCAACGATATCAGGGAACTTGAAAATCTTGACCGTATTCCTGAAGAGGAAGGTGGCGATCTGTACCTCATCAACGGGAATATGACCAAATTAAAAGACGCAGGAATATTTGCGGGAAAGGAGAGCGAACCGAATGAAGAAGTTTTGGAAGTGGAAGAACCAAAAAGTTCTGAATCAGGAGACACAGATGGAAACGGTGGAGAGAACACTGTTCCTAAACGGCACCATCGCAGAGGATAGCTGGTTTGATGATGATGTCACACCGCAGATGTTCAAGGAAGAATTGATGGATGGGAATGGAAACATTACGGTCTGGATCAATTCGCCCGGTGGCGATTGTGTGGCTGCTGCCCAGATTTACAACATGCTCCGTGAGTATGAGGGCAAGGTTACTGTCAAGATTGACGGCATTGCGGCATCCGCCGCTTCGGTCATTACCATGGCCGGTGATACGGTGCTGATGTCTCCGGTATCCATGATGATGATTCACAATCCGATGACCATTGCATTTGGCGATTCCGGAGAGATGCAAAGAGCCATTGACATGCTTTCCAGTGTGAAAGATTCCATTATCAATGCCTATGAGCTTAAAACCGGATTGTCCAGAACTAAACTGGCACATCTCATGGATGCAGAAACATGGATGGACGCAAACAAAGCGATTGAACTTGGATTTGCAGATGAAGTCATCCAGAGAAATGGTGCTGTGGATGAGATGGAAGTTCCACAGGTATCTATGTTGTATTCAAAAACGGCGGTAATCAATTCCTTAATGGATAAAATTGCCGAGAAATGCAAGATACAGCAGAAAAACGAAACTGAAAACAGTAACAAAGTTAAAGCCGATTCGCTGATGAGTCGGCTTAATTTATTAAAAAATTGGAGGTAATCTACTATGACTATTTTAGAACTGAGAGAAAAAAGAAACAAAGCGTGGGAAGCTGCTAAGGCTTTTGTAGAAACAAAACGTGATAAGGATGGTCTGTTATCCGCTGAGGATGCAGCGACTTATGCAGAGATGGAGCAGAAAGTACAGAACTATACTGCTGAGATTGCACGTATGGAAGAGATGGAGGCTATGGAAGCAGAGTTGAATAAGCCTGTGAATACTCCTATCACAAACAGACCTATGGGCGGTGCAAATCCACAGGAGAAGAAAACGGGTCGTGCATCCGATGAATACCGTGATGCTATGCTCCATGCAATCCGTAACAACTTCCGCAACATCAGAAACGTGCTTTCTGAGGGTATTGATACCGATGGTGGTTATCTTGTACCGGAAGAGTATGATTCCAGATTGATTGAAGGTTTGGAAGAGGAAAATATCTTCCGTAGACTTGGTACAACCATTACAACCAGTGGTGAACGTAAGATTAACATTGCGGGTTCTAAACCGGCTGCAGCATGGATTGACGAAGGCGAGGCATTAACTTTTGGTGATGCGAAGTTCGACCAGATCAATCTGGATGCCCATAAACTCCATGTGGCTGTAAAGGTTACAGAAGAGTTGCTTTATGATAATGCATTTGGCTTAGAGAATTACTTAATCCGTCAGTTCTCCAGAGCATTGGCAAATGCAGAAGAGGATGCATTCCTTAATGGCGATGGTACCGGCAAGCCTCTTGGTATTTTTGCAGAAGAGGGTGGCGGAGAGATTGGTGTGACTGCTGCAAGTGCAACAGAGATTACAGCAGATGAAATCATCAATCTTGTGTATGCGTTAAAGCGTCCTTATCGTAAGAAAGCAAAATTCATTATGAATGATGCGACCATTGCGGCACTGCGCAAGCTCAAAGATGAAAACGGCCAGTATTTATGGCAGCCTTCTTTACAAGCTGGAGAACCGGACAGACTCTTTGGCTATGAGGTAATGACTTCTGCGTATGTTCCTACCATTGCTGCAGGTAAGCCTGTTATTGCCTTTGGTGATTTCAGCTACTACAACATTGGCGACCGTGGAGTTCGTTCTTTCGCAGAACTTAAGGAACTCTTTGCCGGAAACGGTATGGTTGGTTTTGTGGCTAAGGAACGTGTGGATGGTAAGTTAGTGCTTGCTGAAGCGGTTCAGGTACTTAAGATGGGTGCCTAATTCTGGTGAGTGGGTGGTGTCGGCTTAGTCCGGCACCATCTTAAAATGTTCCGAAACGGAACATAAAAGTCGAAAAGTGTCGAAAAGTGACACAAAATGCGGAGGTGGAAACGTGGTAGTTACGTTGGATGAAATGAAAAAATATCTTCGTGTGGACTTTGCGGATGATGATGTTCTGCTCCGTAATATCATGGAATCTGCCCAGACATTGTGCATGGATGTGGCAAGAATCACAGATGAGGATGCTTTTGAGGAAGAACCTTGTGCCAGAATTGCAGTCATGTATGCAGTCGCTTATCTGTATGAACACAGGGAAGAAGCAGATCATCATGCATTGACATTATCACTCCGTTCTTTACTTTTTGGGTGTAGACAGGAGGGATTCTGATGAAGATATCTTTATTGAATGAAAAAATCCTGTTCCAGAAGGGTCTGGTGGTTTCGGATGCCATTGGCAATCGTAAGAATGCGTGGGAAGATTATTATTCCTGTTTTGCCACGATTGGTGGTGAGAGTAGAAACGAAAAATCAGAAGCAGGACAGACAATAGATGATGTGGGTATCACATTTACAGTCAGATATTGCAGTCAACTTGTGGACATCGTGTCCACAGGTTTCCGTATCCTGTTTCGTGGGGAGATTTACAACATTCTCTCTGTAGACCACATGAACTACAAAAAGAAATCTTTGAAGTTCCGATGTGAGAAAGCGAGGCGATAAGATGGCTTCTACTGTGAATATCAATGATATGGCGGATGTGATCATGCGGGGGCTTACGGAATTTGCAGAACTTGCCACGGATGATATGAAAGAAGCTGTCAAAAACGCAAGCACCACAGTCCGTAAGGAGATTAAGGCAAATGCCCCTGAGGATACCGGAAAATATGCAAAGAGTTGGACAGCCAAAAAGGTCAGGGAGACATCCCAGACACTGACAATGGTGGTTCACTCTAAGAACCGGTATCAGCTTGCCCATCTTCTGGAATATGGTCATGCAAAAAGAAATGGTGGCAGAGTGGAAGGGAGAGCACATATCGCACCGGCAGAACAACAGGGAATCCGCCAACTACAGGAAGAGATAGAAAGGGCATTGAGAGGTTAGTTATGGAAGAATTATTGCAGATTTTAAGCGAGACACAGATTTCTTTTGCATATCATCATTTTGCAGAAGGAGAATCGCCGGCGCCTCCATTTATCTGCTATCTGCTTCCTGGGAGCAATAACTTCTCAGCGGATGGCAAGGTCTATTACAAGATAAATGAGGTCCATATAGAACTGTACACCGATTTAAAAGATTTGGCGGTGGAACAGCAGTTGGAGGATGTGTTGGATGAACACGGAATCTTTTATAACAAATCTGAAACTTGGATGGAGAGCGAAAAGCTCTATGAAGTCCTTTACACATTTGAGATGGAGGTATAGAGATGTCAGAGAAAAATAACAAAGTAAAATATAATCTGAAAAATGCACATTACGCATTACTCACCATTGCAGAGGATGGTACCGTTTCCTATGGAGATCCGAAAGCCATTCCGGGTTCTGTATCTATTTCCTTAGATGCCAATGGAGAACCGGAAAACTTCTATGCGGATGGTATCGCTTACTATGTTATCAATAATAACATGGGTTATGAAGGAGATTTGGAACTTGCACTTATTCCGGAAGATTTCCGTACAGAAATTCTGAAAGAAGAGTTGGATGACAACGGTGTTCTGATTGAGAACGCACAGGTGGAATTGGAATCCTTTGCATTACTGTTTGAGTTTGATGGTGACCAGAGACACATTCGCCACGTACTTTATAATTGTGCTGCATCCAGACCGGGTATCGAGGGTAAGACCAATGAGGATACCAGAGAGGTGCAGACAGAAACGCTTACCATTAAGACAACACCGCTTTCCAGTGGTCTTGTAAAAGCAAAGACCGGTAATACCACAGATACAACCGTTTATAACGATTGGTACAAATCTGTGTATATGCCTGTTGCAGCAGAAGTGGATGATGGAGGTGTAGCATAATGAGCATGATTAAACAGATTGAGATTGATGGAAAGCAGGTGTCTTTTAAGGCATCTGCTGCCATTCCGAGAATTTACCGTATGAAGTTCCAGAGGGATATTTATAAGGACCTGAAGGCATTGGAAAAATCCATTGGAGACAACAGTGAAGAAAGTTCCAATCTGGATATGTTTTCTTTGGAAATGTTTGAAAATATTGCTTTTGTCATGGCAAAACATGCAGACGCAAGTATCCCTAATACACCGGAAGAATGGCTGGATGGATTCAATACATTCTCTATTTATCAGGTACTTCCACAGTTGATTGAACTCTGGGGATTGAATGTACAGACGGATGTGGAGGCTAAAAAAAACTTCGTCCGACAGACCGTGAAATGACAACCCCCTTGTTCCTGTTAAGGTGCGTACAGTTAGGCTTGTCGATGGCAGATTTAGAATTGCTGTCGATAGGTCTGATCAATGACATGTATGCGGAAAGCAGAAATGATGATTGCAAATATGCGACATTGGCGACACAGGAAGATTTCGACCGCTTCTAAGTTTTGCGAAGAATATTCCCAAGGTTTTAGGATATTGCTGTTGGGAATATAGGTTGGGAATAAAATGGCGGTGGGTGGCAAGGGATTGAGAAATATGCTTTTTTGTAGTATGATTATTCTCGTGGGCAGATGCTCACGAGAATTTGAAGTTTCATCAGATAAATATTTGAAAAAAGTCTTGACTCCTACGTTGCGCAATAGTTTAAAGTGTACTTATCGATAGGAGGAAATGATATGCAGGAATTTATAATAGAAATAGTAAAGTCAGATGAGATTTATCGTAAGATAGCAAATGCATCGTTAGAGAAGAAAGATGATATATATCGCTATGACTTTATGAAAAAATTTGAAAAGAAATGGGATATGTATCACTGTCCGTTGAAAGCAAAACAATCTGGCGGATATGATGTGGTGATGGCAAGTGGTATGTTAGGATATTTATTGCCACAAAAAATAGGAGACACAGAACAAAAATATATTGCAGAATTAGCAGATGAAAAGTTATGGACGGATTGCGTGGCATCTATTGAAAACTCTCTTATGACATTTGTTAGACATGGAATAGATTTGAAGGTTAAAGAGTATTTGTTTACATTGATGCTGGCAGATCCATCAAGTCCCTATTCGGTGATGAATGATGGTTATTGTGGTGATGGTGGAATTCCGGGATACATATTTGGATCATTAGTACCTTCTGAAACGACAAAAACAAGGATTCCAGTTGCATTAGCTCATGAGACGAATCATAATGTAAGATTTCAATATATAAAGTGGAGTAATGAAATATCATTAGCAGAATATATGATTTGTGAAGGATTGGCAGAAAATTTTGCAGTAAAACTTTACGGTGAAGAGAACTTAGGACCATGGGTTAGTAAAACTGACCAGGAAATGTTAAATGAATATATTAAGCCACTTATTCAGGACGCTTTAGAAGTGCAAGGATTTGACAATATTACATCATATATGTATGGAGATGAAATGGCAAAATTACAAAATTATATTCCGGTGGGTATGCCTTATTGTGCTGGGTATGCATGTGGATATTATATGGTGAAATATTATTTGGATAAAACTGGAAAAGATATTGTTGATGCAACGATACTTCCAGCAGAAGAAATTTTGAAAGAAATAGATGGATTTTGGAGTGAAACGACCATTATTCGGAAAGGAAATTCCTATGAGGACAGTAAATGAGGTAAGTAAGCTAACAGGAGTAAGTATACGTACCCTTCAGTACTATGACAATATCGGACTGTTAAAACCAACTGAGTATACAGAGGCAGGATACCGTTTGTATGATGAAGAAGCATTAGAAAGGTTGCAACAGATTTTATTGTTTAGAGAATTGGAATTTCCACTGAAAGAAATCAAAGATATTATATATAATCCTAAATTTAATAAGGAAAAAGTATTAGAGCAACAAATAGAACTTTTGGTATTGAAGAAGGAACATATAGAAAATTTGATTGATTTTGCTCGAAGAATAAAAACGATGGGAGTAAATAAGACGGATTTTAAAGTATTTGATAAAAAAAAGATGGAAGATTATTCAAAGCGTGCAAAGGAACAATGGGGACAGACAGCCCAGTATCAGGAATTTGAAGAAAAGACGAAAGGGGTGTCTGATACACAGCAAAAGGATGTAATCAATCGTTTTATGCTTATTTTTACAGAGTTTGGCAAGATAAAAGAATTAGATACATCCTGTGATACGGTTCAATTACAGGTGAAAAAATTGCAGGATTTCATCACAGAGAATTATTACACCTGTACAAAAGAAATTTTATCAGGTCTGGGAAAGATGTATGCAAGTGGCGGAGAATTTACCGAAAACATTGATAGCTATGGTGGAGAAGGAACTGCTCTGTTTACAGCAAAAGCAATTGAGATATATTGCAAATAAGAGAGCGATAACGTTCAGCTTTGTGAAGAGTTGAAAGCACGCAAGAATTTGAATTTCACGCACTGTAAAATACTTTTGACACGGCTAAAATGGACAATGTCAAAGCGTTTTGATAGACCAAAATTTCTTTTTTGATTAAAGTGGGTTATGAAGGAGGTGACAAAGATGGAACTTAGCAAGCAGATAAAAAAATATCGAACAGAGGCAAATTTATCGCAAGAGGAGTTGGCAGATAAAATTTATGTTTCAAGACAAACTATATCAAATTGGGAAAATGAAAAAAATTATCCTGATATTAAAAGTTTAGTGCTTATGAGTGAAGTCTTTCAGGTATCTCTTGATAATTTAATCAAAGGAGATTTAGAAAGAATGAAAAAAGAAATTGACACACAGGAATATGCAAAATTTCAAAAGGATAGCACTATTTTTACCGTATTATTTATTGCTTTATTGATAGTACCTGTACCACTTGTAATGTTATGGAAGTGGTTTGGAATGGTATTGTATTTATGTTTGTTTGGAATAGGAATGTATTTTGCTGTCAGAATTGAAAAGTACAAGAAGAAATATGATATTCAGACTTTTAAAGAAATTGTTGCATTTACTGATGGGAAGAGTTTGGATGAAATTGAAAAAGCAAGAGAAGAAGGCAAAAGGCCATATCAAAAGGCTCTCTTGGCAGCTGGTTCAGCGGCATTGGTTGTTATAATTGCACTTATTATGAGTGCTGTAATGAGATTATTCTCTTGAGAACACGAAACTTTCAGGTTTCACCACATTTGAAAAGGGACTTGTTTCAATTATTTCGTAGTAAATTTAATAAGATTTATAGGAGCATCTATCAAAATGGTAGGTGCTTTTATTATGCAAGGAAGTGAGGAAATGTACAGATTTGATATAAAAGAGATTTCAAAGGAAGCTGCCTTGAAAATGATTCAGAAATATCATTACTCCAATACCCTTCCAAAGATAAATAAGCATTTTCTGGGGTTCTTTTTGGATTCAGAACTTGTTGGTGTGGTTACTCTTGGATGGGGAACAAGGCCAAGGCATACGATTCAGAGAATTTTTCCAAGTTTGATACAAAGGATTATCTGGAAATAGGGCGTATGTGTATGACAGAAGAAATGCCACGTAATAGTGAATCACAGATGTTGTCACAGCTTGTGAAATGGATTCGGAGGAATATTCCGGAATTAAAGGTATTGTTTACATGGGCAGATGGGATGCTTGGTAAGGTTGGGTATGTGTATCAGGCTTCCAATTTTATCTATGCCGGATATTCTGATGGAGAAATGTATATGAAAGATGGTGTCAAAATTCATGTCCGGCAGATGAAATCGTTTCTTGTTCCAGATGGACAGAGAGATGAAAGAATTACAGTAAGACCGACAGTGGAGCAGATGAGGAATTATAATATTCTTCATTTCAAGGGGAAACAGTACAGATACCTTTTGTTTTTGTGTGATAGGAAAGAAAAACAAAAGTTAGTAGAAGAGTGTCTGATTGATTTAGGACTCCCCAGACCAAAAGATGATGACCTGATGTGGAGAGTCAAAGATTTGGATACAGGGAAATGGGTGGAAAGTGATAAGCCACCTTATAAAACAGATGTAGACCAGAAATCGAAGGATCTTGTGAATCTGAATATGTAGATGGAGTGGATGGAGCAGAAATGCTCTTTTTTTATTGCTTGAATGGGAGGTGAGAGGTAGATGGCAAGCAGAATACAAGGTATTACCGTGGAAATTGGTGGTGATACTACGAAACTTACAACAGCATTAAAGGGTGTGAACAGTGAAATCCGTAATACACAGTCACAGCTTAGGGATGTGGAGAAACTGCTGAAATTAGATCCAGGTAATACGGAACTCTTATCTCAGAAGCAGAGAATGTTAAACGAAGAAGTTCAGGCCACAAAGGAAAAACTGGAAGCTTT
>OBWY01000494.1_pt1 | contig 31138 bp, 20 predicted proteins | sample 1538081 | NCBI WGS metagenome assembly OBWY01 (sample SAMEA2580089, study PRJEB22360) | human gut metagenome | biome: human gut; feature: human-associated habitat; material: faeces | place: Denmark | collected 2008/2010
ACCAGTTACCCCAAAAGTGCCCCCCCCCGCCCCCGCTTTTGAAGCCAGTGCCGACGGCATTTCGTGGACCTTTAGTCCGATGGTGGACATCAGTCGTGACCCCCGTTGGGGACGGGTATCCGAAGGTTCAGGCGAAGATCCCTTCCTCGGTGCACTGATAGCCCGGGCCATGGTACGTGGATACCAGGGAAAAGATATGAGTCGCAATGATGAAATCATGGCCTGCATCAAGCACTTTGCTCTGTATGGGGCAGCCGAGGCAGGACGGGATTATAACACCGTAGACATGAGCCGCCAACGGATGTTCAACGATTATATGCTCCCCTATCAGGCCGGTGTAGAAGCCGGAGCAGGTAGTGTAATGGCTTCTTTCAACGAAGTGGAAGGTGTGCCGGCAACAGCCAATAAATGGCTGATGACCGATGTGTTGCGCGGTACATGGGGATTTAATGGTTTCGTGGTAACAGACTTCACCGGAATCTCCGAAATGATAGAACACGGAATCGGCGACCTGCAAACCGTGTCGGCACGGGCCATCAATGCCGGAGTAGATATGGACATGGTCAGTGAAGGCTTCATCGGTACATTGAAGAAGTCTGTCGAAAAAGGCAAAGTATCGGTCGAAACAGTCAACACAGCTTGTCGCCGCATCCTGGAAGCCAAATACAAACTGGGGTTGTTTGACAATCCCTATAAATACTGCGACCTGAAACGTCCGGCACGTGACATCTTCACAAAAGAGCACCGTGCCGCAGCCCGGAAAATTGCGGGAGAAAGCTTCGTGCTACTGAAAAATGAAGGACTTTCACCTACCCTCGCACCTGTACTTCCTCTCTCTCCTACCGGTACTATTGCAGTGATCGGCCCTTTGGCCAACACCCGTTCGAATATGCCGGGCACATGGAGCGTAGCTGCCGTACTGGACAAAAGTCCTTCTCTGGTAGAAGGTTTGACCGAATGGGTGGGCAATCAGGGAAAAATACTTTATGCCAAAGGCAGTAACCTGATCGGTGATGCTGCTTATGAAGAGAGGGCAACCATGTTCGGCCGTTCGCTCAACCGCGACAACCGCACCGATCAACAACTGCTGGACGAAGCGCTGAAAATAGCTTCACAAGCGGACGTGATTGTTGCCGCATTGGGTGAATCGTCGGAGATGAGCGGTGAAAGCAGCAGCCGCACCAACCTCAATCTGCCGGATGTACAGCACACTCTGCTGGAGGCTTTGCTGAAAACAGGAAAGCCCGTAGTTCTCGTACTGTTTACGGGACGTCCGCTGATACTCAATTGGGAACAGGAGCATGTCCCTGCCATCCTGAACGTATGGTTCGGGGGTTCGAAAGCCGGTCCGGCTATCGGAGACGTATTGTTCGGTGCAGTCAACCCGGGCGGAAAACTGACCATGACTTTCCCGAAAAGTGTAGGACAGATCCCACTTTATTATGCACACAAGAATACCGGACGACCGCTGAAAGAAGGCAAATGGTTCGAGAAATTCCGCAGCAACTATCTTGACGTGGACAATGATGCTCTCTATCCGTTCGGATACGGACTGTCGTATACGACCTTCCGATTCAGTGACATCACATTGAACCGTTCGTCCATCGGAATGGACAATGAACTGGTAGCCTCCGTCACCGTAACTAATACCGGAGACCGTGCCGGCAGTGAAGTGGTGCAACTCTACATCCGTGACTTGGTGGGCAGTGTCACCCGTCCGGTCAAGGAACTGAAAGGATTTGAAAAGATCTATCTGCAACCGAATGAATCAAGAACCGTCCGCTTTACAATAGCTCCGGAAATGTTGAAGTTTTACAATGCCGACTTGAAGTTTGTAGCTGAGCCGGGCGATTTCGACGTGATGATAGGCCCGGATAGCCGGAATGTGAAAACAGCACGGTTTACGCTGCATTGAACCGGATACACAAGGGAATAGAAAAGAATAAGATTCACCACAGAGTCACACAGAGTTCCACAGAGATGATTTTCTCTTAATATGCTATAAACAAAAGATTAAAATTCAGTGAAACCCCGTGTTACTCTGTGGTGAAACAAAAACCATTACAAACAAGAAATCATTATGAATATCCAACTTGTCACTCACAACAGCAAGCTCCTCTTCGTCCTCTTCGCTCTTTTTCTTTTTGTAGCATGCAAGCCAAAAGAAAAGCCCTCGTCTGCCACATCACTGACAGATGACGCTCTGATGGATACCGTCCAGCGACGAACCTTCAACTACTTCTGGGATGCTGCCGAACCTAATAGCGGACTGGCACGCGAGCGCTATCACATGGATGGCGAATACCCGGCAGGAGGGCCGGAGATTGTTACCTCAGGAGGCAGCGGCTTCGGCATTATGGCTATCCTGGCCGGTATTGATCGGGGATACGTCAGCCGGGAAGAAGGCTTACGGCGTATGGAGAAAATAGTCGGTTTTCTGGAGAAAGCCGACCGCTTTAAAGGTGCATATCCGCATTGGTGGAACGGAGAGACAGGACATGTACAGCCTTTCGGACAAAAGGATAACGGAGGCGACCTGGTAGAGACAGCCTTCCTGATGCAAGGTCTGCTGGCCGTACACCAATATTATGCAGAAGGCTCGGCGGAAGAAAAAAAACTTGCCGGACGTATAGACAAGTTGTGGCGGGAAGTGGACTGGAACTGGTACCGCCATGGCGGACAGAATGTGCTTTATTGGCATTGGAGTCCCGAATATGGCTGGGAAATGAATTTCCCGGTACATGGCTACAATGAATGTCTGATTATGTATATTCTTGCCGCCGCTTCTCCTACCCATGGAGTACCTGCGGCTGTCTATCATGAAGGATGGGCACAAAACGGAGCCATCGTTTCACCCCACAAGGTAGAAGGCATCGAACTGCACCTCCGCTATCAGGGTGGAGAAGCGGGTCCGTTATTTTGGGCACAATACTCTTTCCTCGGACTCGATCCGGTGGGGCTGAAAGACGAGTATTGTCCGAGCTATTTTAACGAAATGCGAAATCTCACACTGGTAAACCGTGAATACTGCATTCGCAACCCGAAGCACTACAAAGGCTACGGACCAGACTGTTGGGGACTGACCGCCAGTTACTCCGTGGACGGATACGCTGCCCATGGACCGTTGGAACGTGACGACCGGGGAGTCATCTCTCCCACTGCCGCTCTCTCTTCTATTGTCTACACACCGGATCAGTCACTGCAAGTAATGCATCACCTGTACGAAATGGGAGACAAAGTATTCGGTCCTTACGGATTCTATGACGCTTTCAGCGAAACTGCCGATTGGTATCCGAAGCGATATCTGGCCATCGACCAAGGCCCGATAGCCGTAATGATAGAAAACTACCGGACAGGACTATTGTGGAAACTCTTCATGAGCCATCCCGATGTACAAAACGGACTAAAGAAACTGGGATTCAATGTAAAGAAATAAATGATAAAATCAATACTTATCGCTTTATGCACAGTTCTCCTCTGCTGGAATAGCATTCCGGCAGAGGCACAGACGCCACAGGATTCAGTACGCTTCATCGGATATCTTCCCGTCCGACACACCGACCCCACGAAATGGATAACCCGGTATCAAAGTGAAATAGACCGATACCAAACAGAAAACCAAATGCTGAAGGATACCTCCTGTGACGTACTCTTTCTAGGCAGTTCTTCCATTAACTTGTGGGATAATATCTATCGGGACATGGCTCCGCTAAAGATTCTCCGGCGTTCGTACGGAGGTGCCGCGCTCCGGGATATGCTCTACAATTATGATGTAATCGCCCGGGGATATCACCCCCGCAGCATTGTGATTTACGTAGAAAATGACCTCGCAGGCACTCCCGAGGACCTGACTGTAGGCGAGACATTCGACTTCTTCCGCTTGCTGACCAATCGCCTGCAACGGGACTATCCGGATATTCCGATATTTATTCTCTCCTATAAGCCTTCACTCGCACGCAAAGAGATGATTCCGAAGCATGAAATCATAAATGCTTTGCTTCAGGAATATGCTTCGAAGAGAGGGGGACTCACTTATATTGACGTAGCCTCCTGTCTGTACGACAACAATGGAAAGTTAAGAAAAGACATCTTCAAACAGGACGGATTGCACATGAATCAGAACGGTTACGATCTGTGGACTGCTATCCTGAAACCGAAAATACTGGAAAGCATCCGATAAAATTACGATTTCCTCCACAAGCCTCCCTATCTGTTGCATAGCAGGGAGGTTTATTTCTGTTTATATACTTTTTTCATAGAGTTGATATACTAAATCTATCTGTTATTTATATATTTGCGTTTATAAATACGGAATAACTATGAATAGACATAAATTAGCCTTTTCTTTGATCGGTATTTTCATCGTTCAATTATCTTACGCCGGATATTTTAAGCACATAGGTAGAGAAGAAGGTCTTTCGCAATCGTCCGTTATGGCTATCTATCAAGATAAGCTGGGTAGAATGTGGTTTGGTACACGTGAAGGAGTCAACATCTACAATAGTAATAAGATGGCCGTTTATAAGGCATGGATACAAAACGGAAATCGACCGGATCAGAAAATCCTGATAGGGAATGAGGTTAGTGCCATTACAGGGAGTCAAAACGGAGATGTGTTTCTGATCGTTGACCATGCTTTACTGAAATACGATATTCGTAAAGAGACTTTCGAACGTCTGCGTCAAGGATCTGTCTATGCTCTAACATCTCATGCCGGTGAGATATGGTGTGCCGGACACGACTCTATTTTCCGATACAACCCCCAAAACAATCAATTAGACTTTCAATTAAAAACAGGTATATCATCCATCAACTATCTGACGATAAATGGCAACAGGTTTTATATCGGTGCCAAAGAAGGTCTATATACCACGGAAAACAAAGGGAGGGTTCAATGCCTGATCCCTAAAGTAGATGTTTATCGTATTTTTCAAAGCTCCTGTCAGGAACTTTGGGTAGGCTGCCGTACACAAGGGCTATACCGTATCAACCGGAACGGACGAATTAACCGCATTCCTTATGACCCCTCATCACCAAACGGCATTTCCAGCGAACAAATACGTGAATTTGTAGAAGATCAGCAAGGAAACATCTGGTTCGGGACCTTCGACGGTTTACAAAAATATGATCCAAGCACCCAAACCTACAGCCTCATCAAGCAAGAACAACGCCCGGGAGGGCTCAGCCATTCTTCTATATTTTCACTCTATCAGGATGTACAAGGCACTATCTGGATAGGTAGTTATTATGGAGGAGTCAACTACTTTAACCCGGATAACAACGCATTCAATTACTACACTTATAATCCCGATCGTAGCGACTGTCTCAACTACCCGTTCGCCGGGGCTATGACCGAGGACAAAGATCACCACCTATGGATATGCACCGATGGTGGTGGATTGGCATGCTTAGACCGACAAGCGGGACATTTCACCACTTACACTGCCGGAGGCCCCAACTCACTGCCCCACAATAATCTGAAAAGTATTTGTTACGACCCTAAAAGAGACTGCTTATATATCGGTACACATATGGGAGGACTCTCCCGGTTCGACCGCAAGACCGGACGTTTTTACAACTACCTCAATCATTCCACGAAAGGCCTCAAAGAGCCCAATGATGTTATCTTCCAAGTATCTTTCTATAACGACCAGTTAATCGTTTCCGCTCGTAACGGAGTTTTTTCCATGAATCCCGATACAAATGAATTCCGCTTGCTTTATGACGGATATTACTATCAAACTTTCACCATTGATCCCAAAGGTTTTCTCTGGTTGTCGGCAGGTACTAACTTATATAGTATAAATCTGAAACACCCTGAAGAAGTCAAATCATTCAGTCTGCCTGCATCCATTGGACAGTTCGGTATCAGCAAGATTTTGAAAGGTAACAATCAATATCTTTATATCGCCACTTTAGGTTCAGGACTTTTTTGTTATAACGAACAAACTCAGACCTGCATCAACTATACTCCCGAGCAGAACCAATTACTCAGTAATTATTGCTATAATCTTCTACAGACTTCGACAGACAACATACTCATCACAAGTGATCGGGGTATCACACTGTTTAATCCAACCACCGAATCATTCCGTTCCATTGAACTGGATAACGGACTGTCCCTTTCATCCATCATTAATGGTTGTGGTGTATGGATGTGTAGTGACCATACTATATTTATCGGAGGTACAGGAGGGCTTAGTTCTTTTCTGGAAAAAGACCTGAACAAAGAATATCCCAAACCTAAACTCTATTTTTCAAATTTATCCGTCAACAACGCACGGATAAGTCCGGATGACAAAAGTCGTATACTGACAGAAGGGCTCCCTTTTGTCCGGGAAATAAATCTAAATGCCACCCAAAATAACCTGACTATTGAGTTTGCTTCTTCCAACTATGTGGATATACTGAATAATATTTGGTATGAGTATCAGTTAGAAGGTTTTGACAAGCAATGGTCACTCACCTCACAAACAAGCCTGAAATACACCAATCTGGATCCTGGAGACTACGTGTTACACGTACGGCAAAAAGGCAACTCCCTGAAAATGCGCAAAGCACAGGAGATCTTATTACAAATACATATCAATACCCCATGGTACCTTACTTGGTGGGCATGGCTCAGTTACATCACTATCAGCATTTCAGTGACCTATTTTATCTGGCGCGAAAAAAGTTCCAGAAGAACTTTGGCGATATTACGGCAAAGCCTCTTTTCTCTTACCTATCATCAGATTCTTTTTAATCCAGCTATTTAAATAGACCATGAGTCCATATTGATTAAATAGTCTTCTTTACGAGCATAAATTTACTTTCAGATGTTATTCCCCTTATCTGGTATCCGCCTTAGGTCATTTAAGATTTTCCTGTTTAGCTCCTTTGCGATATTCCATCGGAGTAACGTTATATTGATTTTTAAAACAACGGCTGAAATAGCGTGGAGAACCGAAACCTAATCTATCGGATATTTCCGCTACCTGTAAATAAGGTTCGTTCTTTAACATCAGCGATGCTATTTTCAACCGGTGATTTAGAATAAATTCATTGGGTGTCATCCCTGTCAATGCTTTAAATTTGGTGTGCAACAATGTTCGCCCCATTCCAAGTTCCTGACATAACATACCAATATCAAAATACTCATTATCAATATGTTTATCTACTACCTTAATGACTCTATCCAAGAAGCCTTTATCTATTGGATTAGCTGCCAACAGGTTGATTTCTAAAATCTGATCTTTGGCAAAACGGCTTTGCATCAACAAGCGGTTACGAATCAAATTATTGCAGCGGGTTATTAAGATTTTTGCATTGAAAGGCTTGGTGATATAATCGTCTGCTCCACGACGTAGCCCTTCTATATTTTGATCTACAGTGTCAAGTGCTGTTAACAACACAACCGGAATATGGCACAAGCTTATGTTATTCTTTATTTTCAGACACATTTCCGTTCCTGTCATTACCGGCATCATAACATCGCTCACTATCAAATCGGGCACTTCTGCAAAGACCTGTTTTAATCCCTCCTCGCCATTAGCGGCCGTCACCACCTGATAAAGTGGTGAAAATATTTCTTTGAGTACCTGCAAAAGCTCCATATTATCTTCTACCAATAATACTTTCCGTTTCTCTTCCCGCTCATCTATCAAGGGAGTTTTGAATGTAAAATCATCCTTTTTCATAAAATTCTCATCCGGTATGGTATTCTCTTGTACCATAGGTTCCTTTTCCGGAGATTCCAGAAAAACGACTTCAGTATCCTTTTCAAAACAATCACGGGTTTTAGGTAACTTTACAATAAAACAGCTGCCTTCATTTGACTCACTTTCTACCTCAATTGTACCATGATGTAGCTGAATGATACTTTTCGTTAATGCGAGTCCGATACCAGTGCCAACATGAAGCGCTTTATTCCGATTGTCCGCCTGATAAAAACGATCGAATATCCGTTCCTGTTCTTCTTTACTAATGCCATTCCCGGAATCCTTAACTGCAATAACAACCTGATCCGGTGTGGTAGAGGTTAATATGCTTATTTCTCCTTTATCCAGAACATGTTTAAATGCGTTCGAAAGCAAATTAAACAAAACTTTTCGCATTTGCCAGTCATCTATCCAAATAGATATATCCTGCTCCAACAGTTTCAGATGGTAAGAAATGGACTTCTGAGAGGCATAAGCAGAGAAAGAAAGATAGACTTCTTCTAAAAATGTATTCAGACTTTGTTCCGATAGTTTTAATTGGATATAGTTCTGATCGAATTTCCGAAAGTCAAGCAATTCTGAAATTAGAAGTTTCATTTGTTGGGCATGCTTCCTTATCCTGAAAATACTATTATGCAAAGATGGAGGTATCGTATTCTTTTGTAACATAAGCTCTACCTGACTTATAATAAGAGTTAAAGGAGTACGAAACTCATGGCTCACATTGGTAAAGAATCGTAGTTTAGCTTGGTTCATCTCTTCAATATGTTCCTTTTCAATACGTTCTTTCTCCAGCGACATCGCCAAAGTTCTTCTGGAACTTCTACTTAGTTAAGAACAATTAGTGCCTATATTGCGAACAAAAATAGCATAGAGGGGGCTCTTCCACGACATAGTTCAACCATGTTATTCATATTTTGTAAAGTTTAATAGTATACGGATAATGAAAAAGAACAAATTATGTCCAATATTTCTATCTAATTAAGTATCCTATCGCAAAATTTTGTACATAAAAGCCATATAGGAAATACGGATTAAGGCAGACTCCAAATTGACTATGAATAATTAGTGTCCTTATTGAGAATAAAAGTATCACATCGGATCAGATCAGTTACCGTAGTTTTGTGGTGTATTTAACACTTTTATTAACTCAATCTAAAGTATTATGAGAAAAAGCAAATTACATTTGCTACCCTTATCTTCTAAAAGGGTACTTGTAAGTACATCGTTAATAATGCTTTTAAGCGGTAGCGCTTGGGCTGTTTCTTCACAAGAGACAGTTGAAAACGGAGATGCGATCACAGCAGTCCCCCAACAGCGCAGAACGGTTAAAGGTATTGTAAAAGATGCAAATGGAGAACCGATTATCGGAGCCAACGTCATTGTGAAAGGTAATAAAACTATTGGCGTCATCACAAACCTGAACGGAGAATTTAGTCTCGAAGTACCGTCCAACGCAACACTGCAAATCTCTTACATCGGCTATCTTAATAAAGAGGTCAAAGTAAGTGGCAACCAGGTGTCTTTCAACATCCAATTGGAAGAAGACAGCAAAACACTCGATGAGGTAGTAGTAGTTGGATATGGCACACAGAAAAAGGCCAATTTAACAGGTGCCGTATCTTCTGTTGATTTTGAAGAACAAACTAAATCACGCCCCATTACGACAGTATCTTCGGCATTAGCCGGTCTAAGTCCAGGACTTCAAGCCAGTTCAGGCTCGGCAATGCCGGGAGAAGATAACACAACCTTACGGGTACGTGGTAACGGCACAATGAATAATGCCTCACCTTTGATTATCATAGATGGTATGGAAGGTTCATTGAATGCTATTAACCCTCAGGACATAGAAAATATCTCTATTCTAAAAGATGCAGCTTCCTGTGCTATTTATGGTGCCCGTGCTGCCAATGGAGTCATCTTAGTCACAACAAAAAGCGGTGATCGAGACAAAATACAGGTAAACTATAGTGGACGCATCTCTTTCAACAGCCCGACACGCATGATCGAAACGATGAGTAACTATGCGGATTATATGGAATTAATGAACGAATCTTGCGAAAATGTTGGCTCCGGTACTCTTTTTGACCAAAAGTATATCGATTTGTGGAGAGAGAAATCAAAAGATCCCAATGGAGTAAATGAAAACGGTGTTCCTAATTACATCGCATACCCAAATACCAACTGGCTGAAAGAATTATACTCAGGAGGTATGATACACGAACATAACCTTTCAGTCTCAGGAGGATCTAACAAAATTCGTTTCCTATTGTCAGCCCGCTATCAGGATAATGAAGGTATTGTAGACAATACAGCCAACAAGACCTATTCTGTACGTGCCAATATTGAAGCCAATCCAACTCAATGGTTGACTTTAGGTACGCGTACTTATGCTTCACAAATGGATCGTGAAGTGGGTGACTTTAGCAATGCCAATACTTTCCTCCGACAATCTACAGCCGGTACTTATCCCGAATGGAACGGAAGTTTCGGCTACCCGGAATGTCCGGACGAACGTGCAACAGCCAATAACCCACTATATAAACTGGCACGGAATGATGGCTTCAAACGCTACAACCGTTTCAACACGACCCTATTTAGCAAGGTCAAGTTCTTTAAAGATTTAAGCTGGGATTTCAATTTCAATTACAACCGTTACATCTACGAAACCCGCCAATGGGGAGTGCCTGCTTATCAGACACGTTTCAGTGACGGGGTAATTGTCGATGGTATCACTCCTCCTTCTCAATTAAGTACAAGTTTCGGTTATGAGTCCAATTACTCTTATACATTGGAAAACCTGTTAAACTACCATCATACATTTGCTCAGAAACACGATGTATCCGCGCTGTTAGGCTATCAGGAATTCTATAAGAATTACTATACTGTAGATGCCGCAAAGAAAGGTTTGATCGACGAATCACTGAACCAGTTTGATGAAGCAACCGAAATGACAAGTACCAAAGGTGCAACCCAGGATTATGCCACACGTTCTGTATTTGGACGCGTGAACTATGCATATAATTCCCGGTATTTATTTGAAGCAAATTTCCGTTATGACGGCTCCTCACGTTTCCACAAAGATCATCGTTGGGGATTCTTCCCTTCCTTATCAGGTGCATGGCGCATCTCAGAAGAAAGCTTCATGGAAAATACCCGTACCTGGCTGGATAACCTGAAAGTCCGTGCATCCTGGGGTAAATTAGGTAACTCTGAAATTGGTAACTACGAATACATGTCGGTATACAGTACCACCAACGCAGTATTTGGAAATGCCTTAAATTCTGCATTGTATATGGGTGCCATCGCCAATAGCTTACTGAAATGGGAATCTACCACCTCTGTCAACTTTGGTATTGATGTTAATTTATTAAAGAACCGTCTGAGCATAAGTGCCGACCTGTATCAAAAGAAAACTGACGGTATCTTATACCGCCCGACTATTCCTTATGTATTCGGAACAATGACTGCCCCCCGTCAGAACCTCGCCAAAGTGAGCAATAAGGGAGTCGAGTTATCACTGGGATGGCGTGATAACATAGGAGGGGTAAGCTACTCCATTAACGGTAACTTCTCATACAACAAAAGCAATATCGATGCCTATAACGGCACTTATGAAAGAACATGGGTAGAAGATCCGAATAACAAACTGACCGGTGGTAAATGGGAAGATAATATCGGTAAAGTGTCCAGTGGTGGCACAACACCCATTGTTGAAGGCCGCATGATGAACGAATACTATTTACGGAACGTTTATCATGGCAATGGCTCTTACTACAATGCGGATGGCAGCGTAAACCCTCAAGGAGGACCTAAGACCGGTATGATCCGTACAGAAAAAGATATGGCATGGGTGAAAGATATGATCGCAGCCGGATATGAATTTCAACCGGGGAAAACGGTTGCTAAAAACAAGATCTGGTATGGTGATTACATCTATGCCGACTCCAATAATAATGGAGTATATGGCGATGATAATGACTATACTTTCCAAAAAACTTCCAATAAGCCTAAATACAATTTCGGTTTTCAGGCCTCTGCCGCATGGAAAGGATTCGACCTCTCTATGGTATGGGCAGGAGCTGCCGGATTCAGCATATATTGGGGGGCAACCACAGGATACAACGCCGCATCTACTGAATGGGGTAGTACTATCGCACAACGGGTTGCTGAGAATCATTATTTCTACAATCCCGAAAATCCGGATGATCCACGTACCAACATCAACGCAAAATATCCGCGTATGGCTTATATAGACGGCTATGTACAAAATCGTCATGGCAATACAACCTTATGGCTGTACAAAGGTGATTACATTAAATTGAAGAACCTGTCTCTAGGCTACACTCTACCGAAAAACTGGGTTTCAAAAATTGCTATGCAAAATGCACGTATTTATGTTTCAGCTGAAAATCTGCTGACAATTACCGGATTTGAAGGCCAAGACCCGGAATCTGCTACCGGTATGGGCTATTCTCCGTTTAGGACAATTGCAATAGGTGCCAATATAACATTCTAAATAAATCTTGAAATCTTATGAAACTATTAAATAAATTATTCATATTAACAGCCACAGCAATTGCTATAAGCAGTTGCCAAGGAGATTTACTGGACACAAAGCCATATGATAAAGCATCATCGGGCAGTATGTGGAGCAACGAAAACTTTTGTACTATGGGAGTAGCATCTATCTACGCTACCCTGCGCGAAGGTTATGTAGCAAAAGAGGCTTATCTAATGGAGGCATTCAGCGTGGGAGCAACCTGCCGTGACAACGATTATCCGCTACTGGCCGGTACAGCTTCCATCGGTTCCGGAATATTCTCAGACTATTGGAAACAACATTATGCAGGTATCTACCGTGCCAATGATGCCATTGTACATCTACCCGACGCACCGATAAGTGAAAGCGTAAAAGGTAAATTATTATCCGAAGCAAAAGTATTGCGTGCATTTTATTATTACAAACTGAATGCAGTTTTCAGGGGTGTTCCTTATTATAATACGCCTATGGAACTTGATCAGGCAGACAAACCACGTGAAAGCGAAGAGAATATATGGAATTTCTGCATACAAGATTTAACCGACGCAATAAATGATCCGAATTTTCCCGACCGTATCGCTGCCGGTAAAGCAGAATGGGGTCATGTCACCAAATCAGTGGCTTATGCATTACGTGGCAAAATCTATCTATGGACCAAAGAATGGAGCAAAGCGGAAGCAGACTTCCGTAAAGTAGGTGAATTGGGACATTCATTATTTCAGGATGGTTACAAGCAACTCTTCAAAGAAGCTAATGAACAGAGTGATGAAGCTATCTTCTCTTTGCAGTGTATCGATAATAATGGTAGCACTTACGGAAATTCCATGAGCTTCCGTTATGGTGGTCGTACTACATTTGGTTCTTGCTGGAACACTATGTTAGCCAGTGTGGATTTTGTAGAAACCTACGAAAATATAGACGGCAGTAAATTTAACTGGGATGAATACATTCCGGGATTCTCAAGCTTAGATATTAAAGACCGTGAAGTATTCTTCTTGCGTAATACCGATCCGGCAACAGTAAAAGCACAGTATCGCGAAATCGGCTTTGACGGCACGGAAGAGGCATTAGACGACATGGTAAAAAAAATAAAAGCCAAAGTAGACGGACGTCTGGAGAAGTTGAGTGACAAGGCAAAAGCATTATATCTCCCGGCAGGAAACGAGGCTCGTATCAAAGCTGCTTATGACAGCCGCGATCCTCGTTTAGCCCAAACTGTCATCACTCCATATGCTACATATGACGGTTCGGGAAACAGTGTAGACCACACCTTCACTTCACGCTGGCCCTACTATGGTGCTGACACCGATTATCCTTATGACTTACGTACTGACACTCAGAGCCATTTATACTATTTGTTCCGCAAATTTGTTGCTGAAGGTTCAAGTGAGATGACCAATCGTGAACAATCTCCGATTGACCTGCCAATTATCCGCTACGCAACTGTCGTCATAGGATTGGCAGAAGCATTGAATGAGCAGGGTAAAACCGATGAGGCCATCGAATGGCTGAATAAAGTACGCCAACGTGCCGGTGTTGCACTGTTGAACAGCAATACTGCCACTATGGTTCAGGGACAGGAAGATATGCGCGTTCGTATCCAGAATGAATTCCGCTGGGAAACAGCAGGTGAAGGAGTTGACTTTTACGAAGAACTCCGTTGGAAAACATGGAAAGAAAGTAAATTTAATAATGCTGATGGTACAGCCGGGATGAAAGATGTATGGGGGACTATCACCTATCCTTACACATGGGGAGGAGACCAATATTATGTATGGCCAATCCCAAAACATGAAACTGATATGAACAAATCCCTGACCCAGAATTCGGGCTGGAATTAAACAAATACGTTTAAGCTACTGATTCTTATAAACCAAAGGGCTGTGTCAAAAACTCTTTTCACCACAGATTACACGGATTATCACAGATTATCAACATGGATAATCAATGACTTAGAACTCATTTTGTGTTACTCAGTGTCCTCTGTGGTGAGTTTCGACACACGCCCTCTATTCCATCTGAAAAGAAAGTTCTAAACAGACTCTTTTATCATTTTTTCCTCTTTTGAAGGTTGATTCCCTCAAATATCCAACTAAAATAGAAAAATTATATAGCATTAAGAACCATTTAGTAAGATAAAATAGCAATAAATTGTGTTACTTTGCCTACGTTAAAATCTTAATTTTATTACGATGAAGAAATTATTAATATTCACTCTCTTGCTATGCTGTACTGTAAAAGCTCTCAGCTATACAGAACGGAACTATCTTCAAAAACAGGCCAACGTAAGCAGTTTGCAGGAAGTGCTTATATTAAATCAACAATGGGTCACTTATCCTGCTTATACCGACCGAACCGGATGGGACACTTTTTTAGGCTCTTTCAAGAATGAATGTATCCTTCGCGGAGAGAAGCAGTTGAATTATCAATGGCAGGTTGTGAAAGCTACTGATTATATGGAATTTGAACGCAGCGGCAACCGTAGCGTTATGGAAACTCCTTTCGCCAATAATAACAATGCCATAGCCGACCTGCTACTCGCTGAACTCGCAGAAGGGAAAGGACGATTTATCGATCAGCTGATCAACGGTGTATATCATTCCTGCGAGATGACTTCCTGGGCATTGGCCGCCCATTTGAATGCACAACAGTCTCACCGCTCATTACCCGATTTTAAAGAAAACATCATAGACCTGACAGCAGGTGACTTAGGCTCTTTACTCGCATGGACCTATTATTACATGCATAAAGAGTTTGACAAGCTCAATCCTGCTATATCCGAACGTTTACGGCATACGCTCCAACAGCGTATATTGGATCCTTACATGAATAACGATCACTTCTGGTGGATGGCAGTGAACTATAGACCGGGAATGTTGGTCAACAACTGGAATCCTTGGTGTAACAGCAACGCCTTAATGTGTTTTATGCTGCTTGAAAATGATAAAGAAATGTTAGCGAAGGCAATATACCGCAGTATGGTTTCGGTAGATAAATTCATCAACTATACCCATACCGACGGTGCATGTGAGGAAGGCCCCTCCTATTGGGGACATGCCGCCGGAAAAATGTTTGATTATCTGGAATTACTGTCAGCCGTTACCGGGGGAACTGTCTCCATCTTCGATAATCCCATGATAAAGAATATGGGCGAATATATATCACGTTCATACGTGGGCAAAGGATGGGTGGTTAATTTCGCTGATGCTTCGGCGAAAGGCAGTGGAGACGCTCCCTTGATATTCCGGTATGGCAAGGCTGTAAACAGTAACGAAATGAAAGGATTCGCTGCTATGATTAACACCAATAAACTCCCTTCCGGACGCGATATATACCGTACGCTTGCTGCTATAAAAATTGCGAACGAACTAAAAGAAACTCAAGCGGCACATCTGACTCCCCCATTCTCCTGGTATCCGGAAACCGAATTCTGCTATATAACTGACAATAAAGGAAACTTTCTGGCCGCTAAAGGAGGATATAACGACGAGAGCCATAATCATAATGACGCAGGTACCTTCTCTTTCTGGATAGACCAAACTCCTTTTCTTATTGATGCCGGAGTAGGGACCTATACACGCCAGACATTCAGCAAGGATCGCTACACCATTTGGACTATGCAGAGCAACTATCACAATCTCCCCCTGATTAATGGCGTCCCCCAGAGATACGGAGCAACATATAAAGCAACACAAGTACAAGCTGACAAGAGGAAAAACACATTCACAGCCAATATAGCGACAGCCTATCCGGCCGAAGCAGAAGTGGAATCATGGATACGTTCCTATTCACTTCAGAAAGGACAATTACGGATTTCAGATTCTTTCCGTCTGACAACAGCCAAACAGCCTAATCAAATCAATTTCATGACATGGGGGCAGGTGAATACGGAAATACCGGGAAAAATTCAATTGGAAGTAAAAGGAAAGAAAGCCGTCATAGAATATGATAAACAACTGTTCGATGTGAAAACAGAAATAATCCCATTAACAGATACCCGGCTATCCAATGTATGGGGTAAATCGATTTGTCGCATTACACTCACAGCAACAAACATCTATAAAACAGGAAATTATTCTTTTACCATAAAAAAACAATAAAACATGAACTTAAAACCCTTATTGGGAGCAGCCTGCGCAATGATATGTGTGGCTTGCTCAAACCACAAACCCACAGTACCGTCTTTTATAACAGAGAATGTAGAATTTGCCAAAGCACAACTTGGTTTGGCCATCGACACCATCGAAGCAAGCGGAAAATGTCTCAATCCTGTAACTCTCAATAGAGATGGATCTGTATATTACTGCGGATATGCCGATTGGCGCAGTGGATTTTTTCCCGGTAGCATCTGGTATCTGTACGAACTGACAGGTGACACCAGCTATCTTCCACTGGCCAGAAAATATACTGAAGCCATTCGCCCGGCCGAGCACCTGACCTGGCATCACGATATAGGATTCATCATTAATTGCAGTTTTGGTAACGGCCTAAGGCTCGCTCCCGATGCAGCTGCATATAAAAACGTAATGATACAGGCAGCCAAATCACTCTGTACCCGTTTTCGCCCTAATGCCGGAGTCATTCAAAGCTGGGATGTAAAAGGCAATAGCTGGCAAAGTGAAAGAGGCTGGGAATGTCCGGTTATCATTGACAACATGATGAACCTGGAACTTCTGTTCGAAGCAACCAAACTGTCCGGTGATTCCACTTTCTATAAAGTAGCCGTAGCACACGCAGACCGTACTCTTTCCGAGCATTTCCGCCCTGATGGAAGTTGCTATCACGTAGTGGACTACAATATTTCGGACGGCTCCGTACGTCATAAACAGACAGCACAAGGATATGCTGATGAATCAGTTTGGTCACGCGGGCAGGCATGGGCTATCTATGGCTTCACTATTTGCTATCGTGAAACGAAAGACCGCAAATATCTGGACCAGGCACTGAAAACATTCAATAGGATGAAAAATGATCCGCACATGCCCGAAGATCTGATACCTTACTGGGACATGGATGCACCCAATATACCCAATGAACCCCGGGACGCTTCTTCTGCATCCTGCATCGCTTCTGCCCTGTATGAAATCAGCACATATGCAGTATCCGATGCCGCTTCTTACAAAGCATACGCAGACCGCATTATGCATAGTCTCGCCTCACCTGACTATCGGGCCGCATTGGGCACTAACGGCAATTTTATCCTGATGCATAGCGTAGGCAGTATTCCGCACAATAGTGAAATTGACGTACCTCTGAACTATGCAGACTACTACTTTCTGGAAGCCCTGAAGCGTAGAAAAGATTTAGATAAATAATTTTATAATAAAGAAGTATCATGAAAACACAACTGTTTAAATTTGCCTGTTTAATTATCTGCTTATTAACGATAGCTCCCAATTGCCATGCCGGCAGCAAGTGGAAAGCTAAACATGTAGTCTTAATTGGACTGGATGGCTGGGGTGCCTACAGTGTAGAGAAAGCTAATATTCCCCATATCAAACAATTAATGAATGATGGTTCTTACACACTGACCAAACGCTCTGTACTCCCTTCGTCCAGTGCAGTAAACTGGGCATCTATGTTCATGGGAGCAGGCCCGGAACTACACGGATACACAACCTGGAATTCAAGTACTCCGGATCTTCCTTCGAAAGAATTAAGTAAAGATGGCATTTTTCCAACTATATTCCAATTGCTCCGCGAAGCTGATCCGAAAGCTGAAATTGGCACTTTCTACGAATGGGTCGGCATCAAATATCTGGTGGATACGCTGGCAGTAAACAAATATAACCAAGGGATTAACTATGAAAAATATCCTACGGAACTATGCGAAAAAGCCGTGAAGTACATTAAAGAGAAAAAGCCGACTTTAACACTTATTGCCTGGGATAATCCGGATCATGTGGGACATAAGGAAGGTCATGATACACCAGCCTATTATCACAAACTCGAAGAAATAGACGGATACATCGGCAAAGTAATGAATGCGGTGAAAGAAGCCGGAATACTGGATGAAACGATTTTTATAATAACATCCGACCATGGCGGAATCAATAAAGGGCACGGAGGAAAGACAATGCAGGAGATGGAGACTCCGTTCATCATCTCGGGGAAAAATATCAAGAAAGGGCATGAAATTCAGGCCAGCATGATGCAGTTTGACGTAGCTGCTACCGTGGCTGCCATTTTCAAACTCAAGCAGCCACAAGTATGGATCGGAAGGCCCATAATGGAAGTATTTTAGTAAGAAAGAATGCTAACAAGTTAAAGACATAGGATGAAACGAACCAACAGAACATTATTCATTCATAATACAGCAAGAGGGAGAATAAAATTTCTTCTTCTTGCTCTATTTGCTTTTCAAGGCTTACAAGCACAAAAGCTATTCCCCGCTCCTTCTGCGATAGAGACACATAAAGGTACATTCTCTTATGACGAAGTTTCGGCTAAGTGTGTACGAACTACTATCTCTAAGTCTCTACCTGCTATCGGTATAGAACACTCGGATGAAGCATATCAACTGGAAATTACACCGGATTCTATCTTCATTGATGCCACTTCTGCGAAAGGAGCATTTTATGCCCGCCAAGCCATTAAACAACTGGCACGGCACGAACGGGGCAAAATCCGCTGTTGCCGGATTTACAGTTCGCCACGCTACGCATGGCGCGGATTTATGAGAATGTACGTGGATTTATGCTCGATGAAAGCCGCCACTTCTTCGGTAAAGAGAAAGTTAAACAATACCTCGACTTAATGGCTTTACTCCATCTCAATGTATTCCACTGGCATCTGACAGACGAACCGGGATGGCGAATTGAAATCAAAAAATACCCTAAGCTGACGGAAATAGGGGCCGTTGGCAATTGGCATGATGCCCAAGCAACTCCGCAGTTCTATACACAGGACGATATACGAGAGATTGTGGCTTATGCGGCCGAACGCCAGATTATGGTGGTTCCTGAATTCGATATGCCCGGACATGCCACAGCGGTCTGCCGCGCTTATCCCGAAGTATCGGGCGGAGGAGAAGGACGCTGGAAGCATTTCACATTCCATCCTTGCAAAGAAGAAACTTATCGTTTTATCAGCGATGTACTCGATGAAATAGTAGCCCTCTTCCCGGCTCCCTATATCCATATTGGAGGTGATGAAGTGCACTACGGCAATCAGAACTGGTTCACAGATCCTGAAATCCAGAACTTCATAAAGGAAAAAGGGCTGATCAATGAAACCGGACTGGAGCATTACTTCATCCGCCGTGCTGCCGATCTGGTAGCGGCCAAAGGTAAAAAAAATGATTGGTTGGGACGAAATAGTGGACGCCGGTATCTCCCCCTCCAAAGCGTTGGTTATGTGGTGGCGCCACGACCGCAAGTACCAGTTGCTGAAAGCGCTTGAGCAAGGCTATCAGGTAGTCCTGACTCCACGTCGCCCGCTGTATGGCGATTTCGTACAGGATGCCTCACATAAAGTGGGACGCTATTGGGATGGATTCAATCCGTTGCAAGACATATATGCCTTCCCCGAACCGATCAGTCATCTTTTTAAAGGATACGAAGATCAGATACTGGGTATGCAGTTCACACTTTGGACCGAACGGATTGCAGACGGAAAACGGTTGGACTTCATGACCTTCCCACGCCTGATAGCACTGGCAGAATCTGCGTGGACATCGTCCAAAGAGAAAGACTGGAGTCGTTTCTGCATGCGGTTACCGTCTTTCCTGGAATATCTGAAGGAGCAAGGCATCTATTATTTCGATGTGATTCACCCACAAGAAACTCCCGAACCGGGCGGACCGGAGAAAGCGGACGTATTACAAAACGGATAGAGAAATACCGATGATCTCAATAATAACATCATTAATCAATACATAATCAAGAACATATGAAACAGCAGAAATGTAACTATTTTCCCTCCTTGTGGTGGAGGAGTCGAGAAAAAGGTTTAAGTACTTTTCTTTTCCTACTTCTCTTTTCCATCTCGCTCCATGCCCAGCGTCAGGATATTCTACTCAACAATAACTGGAATTTCCGTTTTTCGCATCAGGTACAGGGAGACACCCGGCGGGTGGACTTGCCGCACACCTGGAATGCACAAGACGCACTTGCCGGCAAAATAGATTATAAACGAGGTATTGGCAACTACGAGAAAGCTTTGTACATCCGCCCCGAATGGAAAGGTAAACGTCTTTTTCTTCGTTTCGACGGAGTAAACAGTATAGCCGATGTATTTATTAATCGCAAGCATATAGGTGAGCACCGAGGCGGATACGGAGCCTTCATCTTCGAAATCACGGACTTGGTGAAATATGGAGAAAAGAACTCTGTCCTGGTACGCGCCAACAATGGTGAACAGTTAGACATCATGCCGCTGGTGGGTGACTTCAATTTTTATGGAGGAATCTATCGGGACGTACATCTGTTGATAACCGACGAGACTTGTATCTCACCTTTGGACTACGCTTCGCCGGGAGTTTATCTGGTACAGGAGGTCGTCAGCCCGCAGGAAGCGAAAGTATGCGCTAAAGTTAACCTATCCAACCGTGCAGCCGATGGAACTGCCGAACTTCAGGTCCTGGTAACGGATGGCACCAAGGTGATTTGCAAAGAGAGCCGCAACGTGTCACTGAAACAGGGGGCTGATATTCAGGAACAACTCCCTCTACTGATTCAGAAACCACGTCTCTGGAATGGTTGCGAAGATCCCTTTATGTATCAGGTCAGTATCAGTCTTCACAAAGACGGCAAACAAATTGACAGTGTAACGCAGCCATTAGGATTGCGCTATTATCATACCGATCCGGATAAAGGATTCTTTCTGAATGGCAAACACCTGCCGCTTCATGGAGTCTGTCGCCATCAGGACCGCGCAGAAGTAGGCAATGCACTCCGCCCGCAGCATCACGAAGAAGATGTGGCACTGATGCGCGAAATGGGAGTCAATGCCATCCGCCTGGCACACTACCCTCAAGCTACCTATATGTACGACCTGATGGATAAACACGGTATTGTAACCTGGGCCGAGATTCCGTTTGTAGGTCCCGGAGGATATGCAGATAAAGGTTTTGTAGACCAAGCTTCCTTCCGCGAAAATGGTAAACAACAATTGATCGAACTGATCCGGCAGCACTACAACCACCCTTCCATCTGCTTCTGGGGACTATTCAATGAGCTGAAAGAGGTGGGTGACAATCCCGTAGAATATGTAAAAGAACTGAATGTACTGGCAAAACAGGAAGACCCTACCCGCCCGACAACTTCGGCCAGTAACCAGGACGGCAATTTGAACTTCATTACCGAAAACATAGCCTGGAACCGTTACGACGGTTGGTATGGAAGTACTCCGAAAACACTGGCAACCTTTTTGGACCGTACACATGAAAAACACCCCGAACTACGCATCGGCATCAGTGAATATGGGGCAGGAGCCAGCATCTATCATCAGCAGGACTCACTCAAACAACCGTCGGCTTCAGGCTGGTGGCATCCCGAGAACTGGCAGACTTACTACCACATGGAGAATTGGAAAATCATTGCCGAACGTCCCTTCGTATGGGGTACTTTCGTTTGGAACATGTTCGATTTCGGGGCAGCTCATCGTACGGAAGGCGACCGTCCGGGTATCAACGATAAAGGACTTGTCACCTTCGACAGAAAAGTGAGAAAAGATGCTTTCTACTTCTACAAAGCGAACTGGAATAAACAGGAACCGATGATCTATCTGGCGGAAAAACGCTGTCGGCTCCGCTATCAGCCGGAACAGACCTTCATGGCTTTCACCACTGCCCCGGAAGCCGAACTATTCGTAAACGGTGTCAGTTGTGGTAAACAAAAGGCGGACACCTACTCAACCGTTGTGTGGAAAAATGTCAAACTCACCTCGGGAGAGAATACCATTCATGTGACTACTCCCGGCAAGAAACCACTTACAGACGAAGTGACAGTAGAATATAAAGAAGACAGACCGCTCTAATGAAACGGATCATTTTATCGATTGTATGGGGACTACTGACCGGATGGGCGGCAGTCCCTTGCCTTTGGGCACAGTCACGCACAGGAACTGCCGATCGGGAGATCTGGGTAAAAACTCTTGTACGCCTGGCCGATCCCGTACTCAGTAACCTGGCCAATGAAACACTGAAAAAGGAAATGCCTTACGAATCGCTTGCTCCCAACCGGCAACGTTTTTCTTATCTGGAGGCAGTTGGACGAACCGTATGCGGCATTGCTCCATGGCTGGAACTAGGAGAAGACGATACTCCCGAAGGACAATTACGCAAAAAATACATCGAACTGACGGTGAAAGGGATCAGCAATGCAGTGAATCCGTCCTCACCCGATTACCTGATCTTCGGAGAACCTTCACAACCCTTGGTAGATGCCGCATTTCTGGCAGAAGGATTATTGCGTGCACCTAAACAATTATGGGGCAACCTCTCACCCGCTGCCCGCAAGCAAGTGGTGACGGAGTTAAAACGAAGCCGTGTTATCAAGCCCAATGAAAGCAACTGGCTGCTGTTTGCCTCCATCGTGGAAGCAGCCCTGCAAGAATTCACCGGAGAATGTGATACAACGCGGCTCAATTATGGGGTACGCAAGTTCAGAGATCTTTGGTATAAAGGAGACGCCCAGTATGGAGATGGAGCAGAATTCCACCTCGATTATTACAATAGCTTCGTGATTCATCCTATGCTTACCGATGTATTAGTCGTCATGCAGAAGCACCGGATGCCGGAAAGTGAATTTCTGAATGTACAGCAAAAACGCCTGGGACGCTATGCCGAACAATTGGAGCGTTTCATTTCTCCGGAAGGAACATATCCGGTAATCGGACGTTCGATTGTCTATCGTACCGGAGTATTTCACGCATTGGGACAAGCAGCTTTACTGCATCTCCTTCCGCAACAAATTGTTCCCGCACAGGTACGCTGCGGCATGACGAAAGTTATAGAGAACCAATTCCGGTCTGCTGCCAATTTCGACACAAAGGGTTGGTTGAAGATAGGTTTCTCCGGTAATCAGGTTCAAATGTCGGAGTCCTACATTAATACAGGAAGTACTTACTTGTGCCTGACCGGTTTCTTGCCATTGGGACTACCCGCCGATGATCCTTTCTGGAGTGCCCCTCCGGCCGAATGGACCAACCTGAAAGCCTGGTCGGGGAAAGAGGTTCCGGCAGATCATTCTTTATAAACCGGCATTTGCTCTTTACGCTTACGGCATTCTTTTTGTAAGACACCGGCATTTAAATAAAGAAAAGGGGATGTCAGGACTCAAACTTAAAGAAGGAGAAATTGGAATCAGAAACGTCCACCCTTATCAACAACGAAAATAGCCCTATCATTACTCTAAAATAGAGTTCGATAGGGCTATTTATGTTTTTGGTTGTAATCTGTAGCTGTTTCAAGTGGTCATTTTAGTTCTGACACACTTTCTTCTTTACGGACTGCTGTTTACGGTTGGACGCAAATTCCTAATTAGCGCCACCACCTTGACCGCCTTGTCCGCCGCCGCCTTTCACGTCATCGTTATTGATACTGCGAGCGGCTTTCTTCACACTGGCCTTCAACTCGCCGATACGGTAGCTAAGGCTGGTACCAAAACTACGGCTCTGATAACGGCTGCTGCTCTTCGACAAGAAGTTTTCACCCATAGTGGTATTATTATACGAACGATACTTCTCGAAGATATTGCTTACATAGGCACTCACTGTAAAGCGATCTTTGATGAAAGAGCGGTTCACACCCAGACTATAGTAATAATATCCCGATCCCTTACCTTGCAGGCTGATGTAAGGAGTACTTCCTCCGGCATTCAGACTGGCACGTATCTTCAATGGGAAGGTGTGCTGGATACCACCGTATAAAGAGGCATTCCATCCATAGTTATGCAATCCCTGAGCCGGACTCTTAATATCAACGTAGCTGCCATCACCGTTCAGATAGATACGGGTGTTGGGAGAAGCGTTCCAGTTACCGTAAAGGCTCAGACCTGTATTGCGGTTCTTACCGATATTTTCGTAAGTGCTATACAATGCACCTTCGGGAGCATGATGTCCTCCGGGGAACTCTTCACCACCCTTACCAATCAAACGGCTGACCCGTTCGATACCGTTGTTTCCGAATGAGTGGCGCAGAGAGATATTGACATTAAACTTCATGCTGAACATACTATAGCTCAGGTTGAACGAGTGGCTCTTTTCACTTTCCAGATTCGAATTACCCTGGCTGATAAACATCGGGTTGCGGTCGTCAAAATAAGGATTCAAGTTCCAGATACCCGGACGCCAGATACGCATGTTGTATCCACCGCGCAAGTTCTGTGTCTTACCGATCTTGATGCCCATGGTTACAGAAGGAACAAAGTCGTTATAACTGGTACTGAAATCCGCTTCAGGTCCGATGGCTCCTGCCAGATACTTCACATCCTGTGACGTATATTCATAACGTACTCCCGGCTTGAATGAGAATGTTTTATAACGAAGTGTGTATCCCAGATAAGCGGCAAGAATGTCATTCAGATGTTTATACTTGCTACTACGGTCGTTGTTGTATTCGTAGTTGTCACTGACGCCCTCGGCTTCGAACAGTTTGTTATCACTAAGGTTATTACGGATGATATATTTAGCTCCGGCTTCAATAGTATGCAATTTTCCGATTGGAGTAGTATAATCCACCTGGAATGTATGTTCGGTAGTATTGGTCTTGCCATCCGAATGAGAGTTATTCAGCAAGAATTTCTTAACGATATCCATTTCAAACGGATCTTTGATATCTTTATAGTCCGTATAATAGTCAGAGTTCTGCGGCTGTGTACTGATCTTGTACGAGAGAGTGATCATACGGTCCTTGTTCTTTTTAGAGGTACGCTGATAATCGACATTACCACGCATAGAATACCAGGAACCGTCTCCATCGCTCAACGAGCGGTATTGATAAGCCAATCGGTCTCTCTGGGCATTCCACATTGTAGTCAACCCGTCGCTCTTATTATCATTGGCACCGCCGTACATACCGAATGACGCTGTCAGCAAACGTAATGTATCAATTTCGTAACTGGCCTCAAGATTGCCGTACTGGAAACTGCCGTTATAATCGGAAGAGCTTTTCGATTCCAGATACTTCTGATCTTCCGAATCATAATTTTCACGGTAACTGTCCGAATAGCTTTTAGGCGATGTATCGTAGTTATAATTATAATTTCCTGTAATAGTCAGTTTTCCGGATTTGATAGTAGCATATCCACCGGCACCGGCACCACGATTGCTACCACTGGCACGGAAAGTTGCAGTATAACCTTCGAATCCACCACCGACAGTTACAATATTCAGGATACCGCCCACACCTTCTGCATCATATTTAGCTCCCGGAGAAGTGATTACCTCAATATGTTTAATGGTATTGGCCGGCATACTCTTGAGCACGTCTTTCGGGTTATTGCTCATCATATTATTAGGCTTACCGTTTACATGGATTTTAAAACTGCTGCTGCCATTTACCTTGATGTTATCTTCGCCGTCCACTGTTACCAACGGTACTTTACGAAGCATTTCCATTACGGTATTGGTCTTCGAGTCAGGATCGTCTTCGATGTTATATTCAATTTTGTCTACATCCACCTTTACCAATGGCTTCTGAGCAACGACTTCTATACCTTTCAGTTCGTTAGTAGCCTCGGCCATATTTAATTTTCCCAGATCGATCACCTTTTCACTCGCTTTGACAGTAAAGTCTTTCACGATCGTGACTTTACCTACAGACGATAAGGTAATAATATACTCTCCGGGAGCAACAGTCAGTTTCTCCTGGAATTTACCATTCAAATCGGTTACAGCCATTTTAAGAGCTTTTTGAGGAGCATTCTTTTTTGCGATCTTAATTGTAGCATAAGGTTCGCCTTCCTGAGTCAACGAATCAAGAAGCACGCCTTTCAATGTATAAGATGGAGCTGCCGTACGTTGTTGGGATTGCTGTGTTTTTTGCTGTTGGGCATACATCATGCCGGATGTCATGAACATCAACAGCAACAATAGTAGTAGTTTGTTTCTCATGTGAAGTTATGTTTTAGTTTATAGTCTATCTGACGTAAAATCATAGTATTTGTCACAGAATGGCAACGAAAATATCGACTTTATATTCGTTTACGAAACCCTCGGAGTTAAGAAAGGTGAAATAGAGTGATTTTTATTCTTTTTTATCAGAAGTCGTTCGATAACGCACATTAAATCAGATAAAAGAAAAAAAGTACGACAACATTTGCTGCGATTACACATCCGAATCCGCCCAATATCCACGAGCGCAATTTACTCTGCTTACCCGAGAAGAAAAGCGCATAACACATGTTGACCACAATGTTACTGATAATGGCCTGCATGGTACAAGCCATCACCACAGTAGCCGCTACACTTCCCCGGCCCCGCAATAAGTTCAGGATAAAAGGAGTAATATCACTAAAACCGGAAACGAACGACAGCAGGTTCAACCCTCCTGTCCCGGCATAAATCAAGGTATAGTGTGTCAGTACGGTAAATATAACAAATAACCCTGCAAAAATCAAAGCCACCTTGAACTCCAACGGATTACTGCTGTCATCTTCTTCTTCCACAAGGTCAGCGTCGGGTGTCCGCTTCCGACGAGTGTGGATAAACCAGCCACCACGGGCTGCACCGCCAGCCATAATCAATAGATAAGGATAGATAGAAGTAAAAATAGTGGAGCTGAAAATAAGAATTAGAATCATGAAGCGCAAAAACATCATGCTGACAGCCAAAAGCATGGCGGCAACATATTCGGATGCTTCCTGCGAGTGTGCATTACGGCTTTTACGGGCGAGTACCGAGATTGTAGCCGTACTACTGTAGAGCCCGCCGATAATGCCGGACACCAATACCCCCGATTCACGAAAGACATACCGCTTCAGCAAATAGGAAAGATATGAGATACCCGAAACCACTACTGTGGCCAGCCAGATGGTATAAGGCGTCAGGTTGATGTCAGGGATAATATTTTCATTAGGCAACATCGGAAGGATGATACCACTGATAGCCAAGAACTTGGCCAACGTAATCATTTCATCGTTTTTCATTCGCTGCGCGATCTCCGTAAAAGTATGCTTCAGTTCGGTAAGCAATAAAACAGTAACAATCACCATGACGTAAAACCATGAAGGCTGTGTAGACACAATCGGAGCAATGCAGTAGGTGATCAGTGCGATGATAATAGTCGTCACCCCGAATACATGGAATTGGGACTGCTTCACATAATAGTTGAGCCCTAAAAGAATGCCGAGTATCAAACCACCTCCCATGAAAAGGTGCATCTCTTCCGGATCGAGGATATACAAAAGATACCCCAGCATTCCGATAAACGTAAAGGTGCGGTCAGTACCGAAAAGAGTGGTTTCTCCTTCACGTTTCAGACTGATTTTACGTTGCGAAAGTCCTATTAAAAGTGAAAACAAGGTAACCAGGATAAAGGTCACCAGCTTTTCCGGCAAGTAGTTGTACAGTTGTTCCATATATCTTTATTCTTGAGCTCTTAACTAAAGAAACAAATATACGGATTATTTGTTAGCTACAACCAGGTAGTATACGGTTTTTTCATCAACTGCGAATTATAGTAACGAATGTCACCCGTAACCTCTTCTCCGATAAAGCCGGGTTTTACAAACACTTCGTCTTCCGAACCCAATTCCACCTCAGCCACAACAAGTCCTTCATTCTCTCCATAGAACTCATCTACCTCGAAGATATGTTTCCCGCTACGCACCAGATAACGGGTCTTATCGATCACTCCCGGTTCGCAAAGCTTCATCAGTTCCTCAGCCTCCGCGAGAGACAGTTCCTTCTCCCACTCGTAACGGCTTATTCCCGAGGCATCCGAAGCTCCTTTAATAGTCAGATAGCCTTTTCCGTCACGTATGCGTACGCGGACCGTTCTTCCACGGGCACTACTGATATATCCCTGAACGATGCGGCTCTGATCAAAAGCCTGTGACTTATAATCTCCACTAACGAGAAATTTACGTTCTATTTCCTGTGACATATATTATTTAAAAATTCAATTGAATACGAAGCCCCAGAATACCATAAGCATTCCCTCCTTTACCCAACAATTCATCTACTTCCTCGGGTTTATAGGCAATCTCTCCGTTCGATTTATACCCTACCGCTGCCTGTCCGAAGGCATTGGCATATTTATCATTATCTACATATGAATAATTGAGCTGAAATTTAAGATTCCGGGTAGCATAATAATTCACTCCGAATGTCCATCCGTTGGACGATCCCCCCATCACTTCTGTTCCGTTCAGGTCGATACGGTCAAAACGGGCTGCCAATTCTATATCCCCCCAACTGCGTCCGAACGATGGCTGCGAGAAGGCTCCACGCGATTTACTATATCGTTGCTGCCCACCGAACAAAAGATAAGCCGCCTGCACATAGAAGCCGTTGAACTTCTCTGTTGCCAACCCTTCCATACGTACCGTATTGTTCATGATATACTCTCCCTGAAAGCGAAAACCTCTGTAAAATCCGGCCAGTTCAGCACCGGCCAACCAATCGTGACTGACAGAAGCAATCGGCGATGTATCCAGAAACTTGATTTTGTTAATATAAGAAAGTGATCTTGTACTATATCTCACAGTATTCGGCATCAGCGAACCGACTGTTGTCTTCGGAGTACGATAAGATGCGGCTATTCCCAAATGAAAACCTTTTACCTTATCTGCCGAAACCGGTTGCCAGACAGCACGGGCTGTAACCGATATTCCTTCATCCTCCCCCGCTTTATTATTACTTTCGGAATAGTCTTTCTCTTTGTTACCTTCTATCTTTTTAAAATGTACACCCGCTACTCCCAGAAACTGGTCATGTTCCCAGGTTCCCTGTACACCGATATGATATTCCGGAGCAAATGCAGATACCACGTTCGCCTTTTCCATGAACCACAAATCGCCCGAGGAGGTCATTGCAGCCATGCCAAAACTCTCTTTAAAATTACCTGCCCTAAAATAAAGCCCATTCGGGAAAGCATATTTAATGAAACAGTCCTTCAATGAAAAGCCACCGTCGGTAAGATCCATTTCTATCTTACCGGACAACCTTTTGCCAAAAGCAGCAGTAGCTCCCAAACGTACACGCCTGAATCCGACACCGTTGCCTATGGGCTGGTAGTCTTCTCCAAAGAACATAGCTCCGTCTGCCTGGATGCGCCCATTGAAAGTCAGTTTAAACTTATTGTCCTCCGAACTGAAGGTTAATGACTCTTTCTTCACCTCAGGAAGAAAAGATTTAGACTCCTGGGCAGAAACCATTCCCAGACAAGTAATTGAGAAGATAGAAAAAATAGTAATCAGTTGCTTGTTCATCCGTCTTTTTAGTGATTAGCGATTTATTAGCAGTGATTAGCAGCTAATAACCGGTGATCAGTACGATTCATCCACCCGGTACCAATCACTAATTGTCAGTCACTAATCACTCACTCTCAGCCCAAAAGAGAAAAACCGATAATCATAGCCAATGCCAGGATAACCAGCGAGACAAAAACTATCTTAACAACCTTTTTGGCTTGTTCTTCTTCTTTCTTGCTGTGTGTTACTTTTTTCTTATTCTTACTCATAATCGTTAGCTTTAAAGTTCAACGTTAACAAAGTAAGAACAAATCTTTTAACCTGCCAAAAATATAGAGAATAAAATGACGGACAAAGAAAGGAAATAAAAAAACATCCCCCGGAGCAGAAAAATCCGGAGGATGTTACAATTCTGTTATTTTTAAGCTTCTTCCGAAGAAAATTCCATCAGATAGGCTTTGATAAATCCTTCTATTTTTCCATCCATCACTCCGTTTACATCAGAGGTCTGGAAGTTAGTGCGATGGTCTTTTACACGGCGGTCGTCAAAGACATAGCTTCGTATCTGTGACCCCCATTCGATTTTTTTCTTACCGGCTTCCACTTTAGCCTGTTCTGCCATGCGGTGCTGCAATTCTTTATCGTAAAGAATAGAACGCAACTGACGCATTGCATTTTCACGATTTTTGGGCTGGTCACGGGTTTCGGTATTCTCTATCAGGATTTCCTCTTCCTCACCGGTATAAGGATCCTTGTATTGATAGCGTAAACGAACGCCGGACTCTACCTTATTGACGTTCTGTCCACCGGCACCTCCCGAACGGAAAGTATCCCAAGAGATACAGGCCGGCAAAATATTTACCTCGATGCTGTCATCCACCAATGGAGTGACAAACACGGAAGCAAAAGAAGTCATACGCTTACCCTGCGCATTATAAGGGGAAACACGAACCAAACGATGTACACCGTTCTCACCTTTCAAATACCCGTAGGCATAGTCACCTTCAATCTGTATGGTACAGGTTTTGATACCCGCTTCATCACCTTCCTGCAAGTTGGCCATGGTTGCTTTATAACCATTGGTCTCGGCATAACGGAGATACATACGCATCAGCATCGATGCCCAATCCTGACTCTCCGTACCACCGGCACCGGAGTTAATCTTCAGTACGCAACTCATTTGGTCGGCCTCATCACGAAGCATGTTCTGCAATTCCAGATTCTCGACATGCTCCAATGCCTTTGCATAGGCCTCGTCTACTTCTTGTTCGGTAACCAGTTCGTCTTTATAAAAATCGAAAGCCAGTTCCAGTTCGTCTGTCAGTGTCTTGACATCATTGTATCCCTCAATCCACTTTTGCAGTCCCTTCACCAGTTTCATTTGTGCTTCGGCCTTCTTCTGGTCATCCCAGAAACCCGGAGCCTGCGTTCTTAATTGTTCTTCTTCGACTTGAATTTTCTTCCCGTCGATGTCAAAGATACCTCCTCAGCGCATCAGTGCGCTCTTTCACGTCTTTAAGTTGTTCAATAGTAATCAT
>OBWY01000525.1_pt1 | contig 29837 bp, 30 predicted proteins | sample 1538081 | NCBI WGS metagenome assembly OBWY01 (sample SAMEA2580089, study PRJEB22360) | human gut metagenome | biome: human gut; feature: human-associated habitat; material: faeces | place: Denmark | collected 2008/2010
TTGAAACTCCATAACTGCACAATGTTTTATTGTAGATTGTGCCGGAATATTCCGGCAATCTGCAAAGAAAAACAATGGAAATGACTTTCCCTTAAATGGCATACGGAGGCATTTACTGACCGATGAAAGATGCAAAAACAGAATTAATATCGGATAAAAGTATATTTGTCTTAATCATAGATTATTATTATCTTTGTAACAAGAGTTGTTTGATAAGAGAATATTGATGTAAGCACAGAGAAGGTTCTGTCTCTAAATCATTACCTTTGATATTATTCAATTCTGATTATCAGATACATATACTGGATTAGCACTTTTGCGACCAAAAGAATGTTATTGACATTCGAGGAATATGGTAATACATAGCTTTCTACATCCCCTTTGCCAATATTCATTTGGGCAGCACCTTGACCACAAGCAATCATACTATTTTCAAATCTTTGAGAAGATAAAATTTGATATAGAAACTCTTGATTTACATTTTTCGCAAGTTGTAACAAACCAACTCGTTGGTTGAGCAAATAGTCTCCATCCTTACAAAGAGAAACACGCCCAACATTACCCGTAAGAGAGATTAAAATATCTCCTTCTTTTAAAACTTGGTGGTCTTGTATATCGTTCGGCAAGTTGATTATGCAATTGTAATCTTCATCGTTTATATATCGCTCGCCAGACACATTTGTTATTGTGAGGATTTTCCATTTGCCCAGTGCATTATACTTGCCACTCTGGAATGCGTAACCATTTTTCAATGTCGCAATATTCGACAAGCATATAGTAGTTTCTAACAAATCTTTGCGTGCGAACAAATGTTTACTAATCGCAGACCTACAAACTTTACAATCCTTAATCAAAGGACTAAGAGTATGTTGTATGCAAAGAGTTTATGGCAATAACGTGTATTTAAGCGAAATTGCACAAATATATCAGCCGCAAACAATATCTTCAACAGAATTAACAGAAGATGGTTTTCTTGTATATGGGGCAAATGGGATTATTGGCAAATATAAGGATTACAATCATGAAACGGAACAAATTTGTATAACTTGCCGTGGAAATACTTGTGGTATGGTAAATTATACAAAACCAATGTCTTGGATAACTGGAAATGCAATGGTGATAAATACAGATAAGTATCAAGATAAGGTGTGTAAGAGATATTTATATCATTATCTTTCTGCGTATAACTTCAATAGTATTATTTCTGGCTCTGGACAGCCGCAAATAGTACGTACTCCATTGGAAAAGTTAAAAATAACATTGCCCACTATTTCTGAACAAAAACAGAAGGCAATTATTTTTGATAAAATTCAAGACAAAATAGATATTAATCATAAAGTATTAAATCTTTATATAGGTCAAAAGCAGTATCTACTCCGTCAAATGTTCATATAAACATCTGGCGGAGCAAGTATTGCTTCAAATAATTATAGGAATCATACTGTGCGATTTGATTTGATAGTTTTCTTTCCAAAGATTGCATTAGGTTTGCGATGAAACTTTGCTTACTTTTACAAGGTATAGGCAACCTTAAATCCGTGAGAGTTGATAGCACTATATAAGGAGTGTTGCTTGAACTCTTTTCTATTGCAATTCTTTTGGGTAGCAGTACTTTTAACGCCCATTTAATGTATTGGATATTTTCGGAGAACAAGTCTAATACATAAGTCCTTTGATAAGCATTAAACTTTCCCTTATAATAATTGATATATCCCAAATTAGCACCATTTCCAGAGATTAGTAAAGCTTCTGTATCAAAAGCGAAGCTATCAATTTTGAATGGTTGTTCTGCACAAGTAAAAAATGGATAAATCCCATTATCTACCTGTGCATTTGCATCAAGTTTCCCTGTTGTAATTTGACAAATATCACCAAGTTTTACATATGTGTTTCCACTTGTTGATTCTTTAATGCAATGCTGTGCAATTCCTTTGATTAAGGACTGCAGTTTCTCAATGATTTTGTTTTGGGTGTCAATACGATCATCAAGAAGTGATAATAATTTGGCTATTTTTTGTTGTTCGGGTAAAGTTGGATTGTAGGTTTTAATTGCTTTTAAATGTTCTCCGTATAGATGAACAATAGATACACCCTGCGCTACTCTTGCAATATCATATTTACGCTTACCATTCAACTGATAACTCATAAATGCACCATCGTATTGATGCAAGCTAATGACATTCAAATCACCTCCAAATAGAATATTATCAAATGGGACACATCGTGCAGTGGCAATATCAACGGCAGTTTCACCAGAGCAAGGAATGATTACATCATTAGCTTTACTCCTTTTAAGTTTAGAACCGTTAATATCAGTCTTACTTTCAACTTGCTTGATGATTTCGGATTTGTACTTAGTATATAATTCACCATATAGGATACATGGCTCGCCATCCTCAGAAAGTTGTTCTTTGGATATTCCAATTCCTTTTGACAAAGTAGCAATATTATCTAATTGCTCTGCTTTCCACTCCTCCGTAAACTCTGGAAATCTCAAAGGGGGAACATTGAGGATTTTTTTATCTTTATTATCTATTGCCATAGTTGTTATTATTTTGTAGGATTCAAGTCAAATGGAAGTAACGGAGTTTCATCATTTCCATCATTAAAACGGTCAAAATCCGATATGTATGATTTGTCTTGAATCAGTTTATATTTTTCATATTCGCTATAAGCCTTATCTCTTGCTTCCTCTTGTGTCACTTTTCCGGCTGTATCGCACGGCTCGTAATCCATCGTTGCAAGATATTGTTGAAGAAACTTCTTCCAATCATCCATAGTTGAAACAATATGACGTGCAGCACGTGATTCTGCCATATCAAGAAAAGCAGTTGTGATAAGATTCAACTGGGACAATTCAGAATCTGACAGGTAATTTTTTGCGACGATGGTATCAGACTTTTGCACTCTTCCGTCAGGAGCTTTCTTCCACGTGGTAAGTCCCATGTAAGGTTGCTCGGAATCAGCCCGTTGATAGATAATTTCCGCAGCCGTATGATGAGTAACGGCAAGGTGCATCATATTTTGTACCATCTTGAAGAACAACTTTGTGTCTTCTGATTTCGGGTCGTAATCCGCACTACATTCTGCATAAATGTCAGTTATCTTTTGGTAATATCTGCGCTCTGAGGTGCGTATTTCACGAATACGCTCAAGCAAATCGTCAAAATAGTCTTTCCCGAAATGTTTGCCCTGTTTTAGTCTCTCATCATCAAGGGCATATCCTTTAATGATAAACTCTTTCAACACTGAAGTAGCCCAAATGCGGAATTGAGTAGCTTGATAGCTGTTTACCCTATACCCCACTGCAACAATAGCATCGAGGTTGTAAAATAGCGGCATACGTTCCACTTCCCGGTCTCCTTCTGTTTGAACTATCCCAATTTTTCGGATAGTTGCCTCTTTGGAAAGTTCTCCTGTTTCGTAAATTTGTCCGAGATGATAATTTATGGTTCTGACATCAACCCCAAACAAGTCCGCCATCCTTTTTTGTGACATCCAGAATGTTTCGCTATTGAAAATGACTTCTACACGTGCCTCTCCTTGTGCTGTTTTATACAACAATATATTAGAACTTAGCGAATTATGCATAAGTTCAGCCATTGAGACAGATTGTGAGAAAAAGCCTCGTGCCTGTTGGACGAGCAACTTTTTGCCATCTGCATTTTCCGCAATAATCATACATGCCATACGAGAGAGTCGGAATATATTTACCTTGCGAAATGAGCCGTTTCCTATCTTGACCATATCAACCGCTTGGTTGAAATGCTCGTCCACATTCATTCCTTTTTCTCCGGCTACTTTAATGGCTTTATCTATGACTCGTTGAAATTTCCAATAAGCAGAATAACCCATCGCACCACAAAGGTCACGAGAACTCCAGTATTCATTCCCGTTTTCATCCTTGCGGCATATATTCTCAAATGAAGGTGTCATCTGAGGTATGTTGTCATTTTCACCCATTGCTATTACTTTTCTGAACTATTCTACCAGTCCCAATTCTTTCAGATACACTTCAATCTCTTTGTCGAGTTCAGCACGTTTGGCTTCCAACTCCTTTATCTCTGCCATTACAGCCTTTATGTCGATAGGTTCTTCCTCTTCAAAGGTATCAACGTAACGGGGAATATTCAGATTGTAATCATTCTCGGCTATTTCTTGAAGAGAGGCAAGGTGACTATACTTTTCTATTTCCTTGCGGTCACGATAAGTCTCGACAATCTTTTGGATATGCTGCTCGCGGAGCTTGTTCTGAGTCTTTACCTTTTCAAATTCCTTGCTTGCATCAATAAACAGAATATTGTCATCTTCTTTACGGCACTTCTTAAAAACAAGAATACAAGTCGGAATACTTGTGCCATAGAAAATATTTGCAGGTAATCCTATAATAGCATCCACATAGTTTTTCTTTTCTATAAGGAAACGCCGGATAACGCCCTCCGCATTTCCTCGGAATAGTACACCATGCGGAGCAACACAAGCCATTGTACCGCCCTCGTTCAAGTGATAAATCATGTGCAGGATAAAAGCATAATCGGCAGTCTTACGTGGTGCAAGCCTTCCTGCTTTGCTGAAACGATCATCAGTATTGAATTTGTCGGCAGCACTCCATTCTGCAGAGAACGGAGGATTTGCAACTACAGCATCAAACTGAGTATCACCAAACGCATCCCATTCAAGTGTATCACCATTCTCAATCTTGAAGTTGCTGAATCTGATGCCATGAAGCAACATATTCATTCGGGCAAGGTTATAAGTTGTAGGATTCTTTTCCTGTCCATAAATATCAACTGCATTTCCGATATTGGCAGCACGAAGAAGCAACGAGCCACTACCGCAAGTAGGGTCATATACATTGCGCAAACGCTGGTGTCCGATGGAAACAATTTCTGCTAAGATACGGCTGACCTCCTGCGGAGTATAGAACTCTCCAGCCTTTTTCCCGGCTCCTGCGGCAAATTGCGAAATCATATATTCGTAAGCATCACCCAAAATATCAATCTCCTGCGATGCCTCTACTCCGAAGTCTATATCATCTAATGCAAGAAGAACGTTACTAACGAGCGTGTTTTTATCGTCAGCTGTCTTGCCCAATTTAGGCGATGCCAAGTCTATATCCGAAAACAATCCGCCAAAATCCTCTTCACTATCCTGTCCCAACGTACTGTCTTCAATACGCTTCAATGAACGTTCGAGCATAGGCAAGATATTTTCTTTACGCTTGATAGCCTCAATTACTGACGAAAACAAAAATTTTGGTTCTATGAAATAACCAATATTCTCCAAGCATTGATTTTTCGCTTCTTCTTGTAGTTCAACCGCATCTGTATCATCCATTTCCCACAATTCCTTAAAGGTTATTTCATCATCCACCAAGGCATTGTTGGCATACTTCTCTATTTTCTCCGACAAGTACTTATAGAAGATGAAACCTAATGTAAAATACATAAAGTCGCTTGCCGACATATTACCACGCAAACGATTTGCAACCTCCCAAAGTTGGTCACGGAGTTTCTGCTGTAATTCTTCGCTCATATTATTTTAGTATTTCTTTTACTACTTGTTTGATTTTTACACACATATCACAAAGCCATGCACATCCATTATCCCAATTATCTTTATCATTCATATCCCCCATAGGATGAAGAATAAGGAAACGACTTGCCTTTTTATTTTCATCTAGTCGCCATTCTATTTCATTAGGATTTATAATCCCTAATATTTTAGATACCAATTCTTCATTTGACTTAAATCGGGTAATGATATCCTTGTCCTCATTAACATACAATCCAGCTGACAAACAATTATTTTTAGTATTTAATGTCATACAAAGATGATATGCTGATGATCCTAAACCTAGGTCATACCAATGCTGAGCTTGTGGTTTACGCAGCTTAAATTCCCTTATAAAGGCAGAGTGTTTTGGAGCTTCGTTGTTGAACTTTTCCCAAAATGCTAATTTCAAGTTTTCTGTTTCTGAAAGTGCTGCTGTCTTTTTCATTGCCTTTGCCCAAGTATTAGGTCGTTCTACAATATTGAACTTAGGTGCAGGTTCTGAATCATTGATTTTCCACAATTCTATTTCTATTAAGAAAAACTCGAACTTGTCATCCGTATGCTGATTTAACCATTCTATTGCTTGTTTATGCTCGTCACGTGCTTTTCTGACAATCCAAATTATTACTTCAGCTTCTTTACCTGAAGCATACGTTATGATTTTGCCAAGATGGTCATGATTTGTTTCCTCTAGCTGATTCTCAATGATTATCCGTCGTCCCGTCCCCTCCTCTGTCGCAAATAAATCAACACTGAAATCGCCTACATTGGATTCCTGTTCTTCAACGACTATATCAATACCTACAGCCTCGCTGAGAATTTCCAAATTCTCTTCTTTTGCAAGCCAAGGAGTAAAATCTTTGGCTTCATGTTTCCAGACAGAACGAAGGTCTGTTATCTGCTCCAGTTTACCTAATTTCATGATTGAATAACTTTTAATTATTCCCAATTAAACGTTTTTATAATACTACGCAATCTTTCCATAATTCTCGTCAAAGCCTTGCGAGTTTTGATAAGACCGAGATGCTTTTCTTTCAATGCCTTTTGTATAATCTCAGGCTGTTCTTTTTGCAAATAGTCATACTCTTTTATGTAAAGATTAAGCACTTCGGCAGAAATTTGTTCATCATTAGCCAAATCACTTACAGCCTTATTGCGTTCTGACACAATATATTGGTTCAAACGTTCCTCTAATTCATTTGTTCCATCTGCTCTATTGCGCCCATTCATGAAGTTTTCCTTGTCTTCATCTACATTCTTTTGAATAAAGCCGTCGATGAGTTTTGCTTTGCCTCGCATTCCAGCATCCTTAATCATTGTATCAAGGATATGCTTGCGCTTTTCTGAATAATCATCGCTATATGGGTCAAGTTCCGCAATGAGTTCAAGAATATACGCCACATTGATAATGTCACTATGCAGAAGTTCAAGACAGAAATCAATGTCTTCCAGCCCTTGATTATTCCCGTATGGGGCAGGATCTTCCGCAACAGTTGACGGTGTAGCAGGTGGATCAATAAACCCAACTGTAATATCAAGGTATTTACTCTTATAATCGTTAAACTGCTGTTCGGTCATACCGAGGTCTTCAGCATCCTCGCTGTAATCTTCGTATATCTGAACTTCTGCATGTTTACGAATAATGTCACGGAACGCAAGTACAAAATTCTTCTTGTCATTTTCACTTTGCAGAAGGTCTATACTACTTGGCGTTGGATATTTTTGCAGAAAATCTGTTGCCAAACTCTTGTACTCCTGCTTTACTTTTTCAAACGGAGGACGTACTATATCTTCAGGATTGTCGGAATTGCTAAACAGTTTTATAGACGTATCAACATTGTTTTTCAGGTCACGGAAGCATACGATTTTACCGAATCGTTTCTTCTCGTTCAACACTCGGTTGGTACGACTGAACGCTTGCAACAACCCGTGATATTCCATGTTCTTATCCACATAAAGCGTGTTCAGCTTTTTACTGTCAAAGCCTGTAAGGAACATTCCCACGACAAGACAAAGGTCAAGCGGTTTCATTTCCGCTTTCTTCTTTTTCATGCGCAGGTTGATATCATCATAATAAGCACGGAAATTCTCTGTGGTAAAAGATGTACCAAAGTTTTCATTATAATCATCCATAATGGATTGCAGTTCATCTGCTTCGCCCACATTTTCGCTGACATATTTTCCCGTTCCCATACCGGTCTGTTCATCATCTTGACTATTATTGGCTGCGTATGTAAATACTGCACCTATACGGATTTTAGGATTCAATGATTTGAAAATCTTGTAATAGCGGATAAGCATAGGAACAGACTGCACAGCAAACAATGCGTCAAACTCTCCATCAAATGTAGATTTATTAAAGTTGTTAAGGATAAATCTTGCTATCTCCTCCATACGAGCTTGGTTATCGTTATCTACAATCTCGTTACCGTGATAATACTCCACGAGGAAGCCGAGCACATTTTCATCAGCAATAGCATCTTTGATGAGATATTTATGAAGACAATTGCCGAAAATTTCTTTTGTCGTATGTCCATCCACTGCATTTTCAGTAAAGATAGGTGTTCCCGTAAAGCCAAAAATCTGGGCATTATCAAAGAACTTCATAATCTTTTTATGGCTATCCCCGAAATGACTACGGTGACACTCATCAAAAATCATCACGATGCGTGAATGACGGATAGCATCAATCTTACTGCTATACCAAGTCTTACTAACTGCCGCATTAAGTTTTTGAATGGTGGTTATGATGATTTTGGAATTGCTTTGAAGTCGCTTCACGAGTTCATCCGTATTGTCGGTACTATCCACTGCACCCGGTTCAAACGCCTCGTATTCCGATTGCGTCTGAGTATCGAGGTCATGACGGTCAACAACAAACATCACCTTATCCACATCATCCAATTCTGATACAAGTTGTGCGGCCTTGAATGAGGTCAATGTTTTTCCAGCACCTGTTGTATGCCAGATATAACCATTATCATTGGAGTTTTGTACACGATCCAAAATCTTCTCTACCGCATAGAATTGGTAAGGACGAAGTACCATCAAACACTTGTCACCCTCATGCAGCACGATATACTTTCCTATGATTTTGCCAAGTGTACATTTTTCCAAAAAGAATACAGCAAACTTATCCAATTCATTGAATGGATGATTGGCGGCATCTGTCCAGTTGAATGTGAACTTATACCCACTATTTGGATTATTGGCAAAATAGCGAGTGTTAACACCATTGGATATAACAAACAACTGGATATAATCAAACAATCCGTGAAACGAAGTCTTGTGATAACGCTGTATTTGATTGTATGCCTGTTTAAGTTCCACGCCACGACGTTTCAATTCAATCTGCACAAGTGGCAAACCATTAATTAGAATCGTCACATCATAACGGCATTTTTTACGTCCTTCCACCGTGATTTGGTTGGAAACCTGAAATTCATTCTGACACCACTGCTGCCTATTTAGAAATTCCACCCATATACGCTGTCCATCAGCCGTATCAAGCGGATATAAGTCACGGAGTTTCTTTGCCTTTTCAAAGCGAGTACCACCTTCAAGGTATATAAGAATCTTTTCAAATTCTTCTGTTGTAAACTCGCTACGCCCATGTTCCTCCAGTCGTTTGCGGTTATGAACCTCCAACTGTCGTTTAAAATTGGCATACATATTATCCTCTTCTACGATTTGGACATATTCATAGTCCATTTGTAGAAGAGTGGCTATCAGTCCGGCTTCCAATGCCGCTTCACTTTGTGTTGACATATCCTTGCCTTATTATGAGTAGTTACAACATTTTTATCTTACTATTTAGTATTCTAACATTCAGTGTATTTTCAATCTTATATAGATTAAATACATCTAAGACCACCGAAATCGCTTTAAATTCTATTGTAGTCTTTCCTTTTTATCGGTTATCAAATCCTTTAAATCAACCTGTAGAATCTCGGCAATCCGCTGAAGCGTTTCCAAATTAGGTTGAATCCTATTGCACGCATAGGCATTGACCATGCTAAAACTCTTATCCAACTGTTTGGCTAACCACGTTTGAGAAATGCCTTTTTCCGAAAGGACTGCTTTTATTCTATTCAGTTTCATTCTTTGATACGATTTTATAGTGCAAATATAGTGAATTATATTCGACAACTGGGATTATTTTTGTACTTTTGTCATCCCAATAGACAACACACATAAAAATGTGTATAACTGATATATGAAAATATTAACAGAAAGAGAAAAGAAAATCCTTATTAATCATGCCAAAAAGCAAGAATTAAGACGGATTATATCAAAGAAAAAAAAGAAAAACAAAAGGCGTTACCTTCAAGGGAAATCAAAAGAAGAACGTCAGAAATATATTTTAGAAAATCGATTTAAAGATTATTCTAAAATAAAGGCTCCTTCGAACTTTTCACTAATCGAAAACACAGAAGAATCACTAAAATTCATAGCAAAAATCGAAAAATGCTTAAAGAATCGAAGTAAGGTATTTGTCAATTTAACAGATGTAGAAACAATAGCTCATGGGGCTATTGTCGTCCTCTTATCAATAATGACTAAATTCAAATACAATCATATTGATTTTAATGGAAATTTCCCTAAAAATAAGAATGCAAATAAAGCATTGGTTGATTCTGGTTTTTTTGATCAGTTGTATAAAAGAAATATAAGCAATGAACCTAATTATGCGTTTTGCAGGAACAAAGTCCTAACTCATGCAGGAAAAGTAGTAGACTCTAGTCTAGCAGATCAAATTATTTCAGAAATATCCAATTTAATATGGGGTAAGCAAAGAAGATGTTTGGGGGTTCAAAGAGTTTTTCTTGAACTCATGCAAAACACAAATAATCATGCTTCTTTTGATTCAAAGGGCTTACATCATTGGTGGACAACTGTACAATATGATGAAAAGTTAAAGAAAGCATACTTTTCATTTATAGATTATGGCGTTGGCATAATTAATAGCTTACGTAATGATGAACATGGTAAGTTTTATAATATTATACCAAAGATCCGTGAATTATTCAATCCGCAAAATAATGCAGAAATGCTCTCTCTGCTACTTAAGGGAGAAATTCATAAGACATCAACAGGTAAGTATTATAGAGGTAAGGGTCTTCCATGCTTATTTAAAGCGTGTGAAGACAACAAGATTGCAAACGTTGTTGTTATAGCAAACGATGCTAAAGTTGAATACACAGCAGGTACAAATGTCAAATTAAACAATTCGTTTGCTGGAACATTTATCCATTGGGAATTGAATTTTAACAATGTAAATATAAATTATGAATAAAGATATTATAATAAAAATCGCGACAGATTTCAGTCGTATTCCGGGTGCTCGTTATCCTGAAGAAGGAGATTATTCCGGTCAAGAATTTAGACAAAATGTTCTACATCCTGCACTGAAAAAAGCAATAGAAATGAATGTAAAGCTAATTGTTGACTTAGACGGCACTGCTGGTTTAGGTACATCTTTTTTGGAAGAATCTTTCGGAGGTCTAATTAGGAGAGACCATATAAATTACAATATTCTCAAACAAACACTTATTATAATTTCAGACGAAGATCCTGATTATAAAGAAGAAGTAGATAATTATATTGAAGATGCCTATGAAAAAGAACAAAATCATTAACATAATTATCTATATTATAATATTCAGTATTGGATGTTGTTGTGGTAAACTGATTGATTGGGGATATTTTGTTTTAAACAAGGAAATATCTATAATAGATGCAATATCGCTATTTTTAACCATAGGTTGTGCAATTTATATATCAAAAGTTCTAGAGAAAGAAGTACAAGATGTTCGAATAGAAAAAGAGATGTTTATTTCTCAGGTAGAAAACACCGAATCTCCACTAGTCGAACTTGGAAATAAATTGAATAGTACAACCTATACAGAGGTGATAAGCTTATATTCAAAATCCAATATAACACGCCATAAGTTATTTAAGAAAATAGATTCTTTCAAAAAATCTGAATTTAAAGTGGATGACATTAAAGAAGTTTTAGATACAAACTACAAACGATTAAAACCTTTACTTACTGACACATCTGTTATGTCTAAATCACCTCCTGACATTGAAGTTAAAAGAGGTAAAATCACATATAGTCCAGAAAGAATCGTTGAAATTCAAGAGAATTTACAAACAATTCAAGACGAGTTTTTCAAACTCAAAATAATAATAAATAGAGCTTAAAAAATCTTTTAATTACATATTCGATTTATATACTAATATCAACTGTTCAATAACACGATTTAACTTTTGGAGATACAAACAAAAACTTCTACTCATTATAGAATTAGATAACTGAACCTATGTATAATAGATTCCGTTATCTAATTTTTAGTCTACTCCATTGATTCCCGAATAATACGCAAAGTTTCTTTCTTATACTCCTTGCGGTCATATTCAAATCCTCTACACATCCAACAACTACAGGGAGTACCTGTAGTTTTCATTTGTCTTTTGCCAACTCAAACCAATGAGGATGTTCATAATAGTTTCCATCCTCACGGATAACACAATGCCCATAAGCGGCATATAGAATCATACGAGCCTTAAACACACGAGCCATTTGTTGGCATCTCCACAATTTGTTTCTTTTGTCCATCGTCTTTTTCTATTAAAATTAGGATGAACAATGATGTTATTGGGGTGAGATTTAATATATCCATAGCATTGTGTATTTTTACCATTTTATAGCTTTTGTGAAAGCCTCGCAAGCCGTTCCTTCAACAATTCGCCATACTTTTCTTTTAATTCATCACTTAGGAAAGAGCTTTGAATGACAGTCTCAAACTTGGGCAATAGTTTGATATACTTATTTATCAGCCGTTCTACAATCACATTCTCTATACCCAACGTAGCTGCTGACCTGATAAAATCTTCTCTTTGAAGCTTTTTCTTCCGACCATTCAAGGTTAATGCCAACTCTTCGTCATCTTTAGGATTGATGATAGCCGCATTTAACAAATCGTAAGCAGGGGTCAAACGTATCATATCTGCCACCTCATACAAAGAGAAGTTTTTCAAGTGCATGTCGTTATTTCCTGTCAACCAAGAGAAAAGCACCAACTCAAAGAAATTGGTAACATCCATTTTAGGTAAAGACGAGTATTTTAAAACAGCCTTGCCGATACGTTCATAGCTACTCTTGTATTTATGCTCTGTTTGCCTTTCGGTCAGTTGACACATATCTTCCATCGCAATCTTCTCTCCGGCAGAAGTCCTGTCAATTCGACGGGTAAGATAGCATAGCGTATCATCTGCCATCCGCATCAGCGTATGAGGAACTACCTCAATACGAGCCACCTCTGCAAGGTGCATGGTTAAGTCCTCGACCTCAGGCATCATTTCATATTGCGAGGTCTGAGGCTTACAGATATAACCGCCCCATAGCCCGACAATAGTCAATCGTTTGCTTCCCTCATGCTCATTCAAATGCAAGGATAATTTCGGCTGAACACCAGTCAAAGATGTTTGGTCTTGGATGATTTGCAGAGCAAGCTGATCAAGTTGCTCTGTCGTATAATCAAGAACTGGTAATGTTGTTGTTCCGAAGAACTTCTTTATGCAAGCCGTATGCATATCCTTTTCCCCTTTTAAGAGCGGACGATAACAATATAAGCAATTACACATGGCTTCCCTCCTTTTCTTCCAAAGGAATAACACTTACTGCTCCGATACAATCTTTGCAGCATGTCAGCAACAACGCCATCCGGTCAAGAATACTGATGTCTGTATTCCGCAATGCAACATCCAACAACCATCCTTCAGGAATCAGACCGTCGAAAAATGGGAATAGCACAGGACTTGTATATGCTTCCTCCTGCAAAGGCAATGTCATGCTAACCGCCTTTGCCTTTTCAAGAGAAAGATATTCCGGCAAATAGCAGAACTCATATCCTGCATCGTTTTCTGTCAGAATCCCCGCCAATTGGTCTTTGTAAAATATATGGGCTTGTCTCATTGATTATCAATTTTAGAAGTTGCTACCATTTCATAATTGAAAAAGTCAAGGAGCTGATTCACTTTATCAAGACGCAGCGTTTCCTTTCCCTGTTCGAGGTCTCGCACAAAGCGCAATCCTACCCCCGACTTCAACGAAAGTTCTTCTTGCGTCAGGTTATACTGCTTTCGCAACAGCTTGACCGTAGTAGAGAGATTATTCATAAGCATTTAATTTTATACCTTTTCGGGTACAAAGTTAATATAAATATCTCACATTATACCACAAGGGGTATAATTTATTTCATTGTCAGCATTATTATATCAGATAAGGTATAATATAGTAAGATTCAAAACTACAAATTAAAGTACACAAGCACTACTCTACACTTTTTCAAGCGAATAATTCAGTTTCGCTACACTTTTTCCAACGAATCAAATATTTCATTGCACCAGACTAATAAAAATTCCACCGCAAACCACAGAAATTCCAAGAAAACCACTACCTTTGTATTCAACAAGCGTTCTGTAACATACCTGCGGAAATGCCCTATCATTCAACACCTTGTATCTGATAGTGGACATTCCATAAAAGAGCTGAAAAGAAGCGGTACAACACGTATATGCAAAGCAATGAAATACAACGGTTTGCATTTGTCCCTACATTCTGTGTATTTGTCAAAACAGAGGTTGTACCGATTAAAATGAATGGTCACTGATAATCAGTGATGTAAATATGCTGCATCGAAATAATGGCATTGTAAAATATTTTTCTCTCGACAGCACCATTTCACGAAAAATAACTATATTTGCGACATCAATACGATAACAAACCCGTATTTTACCCGCATGAAAAACGGCATTACATCCAATAATTCTTACTCGCTGATCGTCGGACTTTCGGTTTCGATGATGGGTATGATGATGTCGATGCGCAGGTGTAAATGCCGGGTGTAAGATTCGTCGTACGTGTATCTCTTAAATCCGGCTGGTTCAGCCGGATTTTTTTGTTTGTAACAATCCCGAAAACATAAATCAACTTTCAAAACCATGAAAAAACAGAATCTCCGTTTCGAAACCCTGCAAGTACATGCAGGCCAACAGGCCGATCCAGCGACCGGATCGTGCGCCGTCCCCATCCACCAGACGGTGGCCTACACCTTCGAAAGTGCGGAAAAGAGCGCCGCCGTTTTCGCCCTCACGGAACCGGGGTACATCTACACCCGCCTGAACAACCCCACGACCGCCGTTTTCGAAGAGCGCATCGCCGCCCTCGAAGGAGGTACCGGAGCCGTTGCAACGGCATCGGGCATGGCCGCCCAAATGCTCGCCATCACGAACATCGCCCAGGCAGGCGATAATATCGTAAGCACCTCCTACCTCTACGGCGGAACGACCAACCAGTTCAAATACACGCTCCGCCGACTCGGCATCGAGGTCCGTTTCGCACAAGGGGACGACCCGAAGAGCATCTCGGCACTCATCGACGACCGTACGCGGGCCATCTACATCGAAACGATCGGCAACCCGGCCTTCAATATCCCCGATTTCGAGGCGATCGCCGAAATCGGCCGCAAACACGGCATCGCGGTAATCGCCGACAATACGTTCGGAGCCGGCGGCTACCTTTGCCAGCCGATCAAATGGGGCGCCAATGTCGTGCTGCACGCAGCGACCAAATGGATCGGAGGTCACGGCAACAGCATGGGTGGCGTGGCTATCGACGGCGGCAACTTCGATTGGGGCAACGGCCGCTACCCCTTGATCAGCGAACCCTCGGAAGGGTATCACGGATTCAACTTCTGGGAAAACTGCGGCGACCAGGCTTTCGCCGTACGGGCACGGTGCGAAGTGCTCCGCGACACGGGTGCCTGCCAGAGTCCGTTCAACTCCTTCCTGCTGCTGCAAGGACTCGAAACCCTCTCGTTGCGCGTACAGCGATCGGTGGACAATGCACTCGAAATGGCTCAGTGGCTCGAGAAGCACCCCAAGATCGAGAGCGTAAACTACCCCGGTTTGAAGAGTAGCCCGTTCCACGATTTGGCCAAGAAGTATCTGACCAACGGTTTCGGCGGCGTACTGACCTTCCGCGTCAAAGGATCGGCCGAACAAGCCTCCTCGCTGCTCAACCACCTGGAGATCATCAGCCACCTGGCCAACGTGGGCGACACCCGGAGCCTCTTGGTACACCCCGCTTCGACGACGCACTCCCAGCTCAACGAACGCGAACTGGTCGCTTCGGGCGTTTATCCCAACATGCTGCGCTTCTCGCTGGGCATCGAACACATCGACGACCTGAAAGAAGAGATCGGCAACGCATTAAAACGACTGTAAACACAATGAATATATACCGTCATAACCAACCTTTCGAATTGGAGCGGGGAGGCATTCTGCCCGAACTGACGATCGCATTCAGCACCTACGGGAAACTGAATGCGGCCCACGACAATGTCATCTGGGTCTGCCACGCCCTGACCGCCGATTCGGACGTGGCCTCGTGGTGGCCGCACACGGTCGAGGCGGGCAAATTCCTCGACCCCACCGAGCATTTCATCATCTGCGCCAACATCCTCGGCTCGCACTACGGCACGACCGGGCCGCTGCACGTCAATCCGGCGACCGGACGCCCCTATTACAAGGATTTCCCCGAACTGACGATCCGCGACATGGTACGGGCCCACCGGCTGCTGGGCGGCACTCTGGGCCTCCCCCCCATCCCTGAGCAGCCCGCATCCACACCTTGGTCGGCAGCTCCGTCGGCGGCTTTCAGGCGGTCGAATGGGCCGTCCAGGAACCCGAGCGGATCGACAAGCTGGTCCTGATCGCCACGGCCGCCAAAGCGTCGCCCTGGAGCATCGCCATCGACGAAACGCAGCGCATGGCCATCGAAGCCGATTCGACCTTCGGGGAACCTTACGCCACTGCCGGCATGAAGGGACTCGCAGCGGCCCGGGCTATCGGGCTGCTCACCTACCGGGGACCCGAAGGCTACGACCTCTCGCAGCGGGACGAGAACGACGACTTCTCCTCTCGCCGGGCCTGCACCTACCAGCAGTACCAAGGAGAAAAGCTCTGCCGGCGTTATAATGCCTACTCCTATTACAAGATCCTCAACGCTTTCGACACGCACGACGTCGGCTACCAGCGCGGAGGCGTGGCAGCGGCGCTGCAACGAATCACGGCCGAATGTCTGGTCGTCGGCATTTCGACCGATATCATCTTCACCGTGCCCGAAATGCAGGCGCTGCACCGGATGCTGCCGCGCAGCACCTACCATCAGATCGACTCCCCGTTCGGACACGACGGGTTTCTGGTCGAGCACGAACAACTGAACCGAATCCTCAACCCTTTCATCCATCCAACCCATGAATAAGATCAAAATCGGCCTTTTCGGCTTCGGCGTAGTCGGACAAGGCATCTTCCAGGTACTCAGCAAATCCCGCAACGCCCATGCGGAAATCGTCAAGATCTGCGTGCGGTCGAACAAACCCCGCAGCATCGACGCGTCCTATTTCACGACCGATCCGGAAGTGATCCTCTCCAATCCGGAGATCGACCTGATCGTGGAGGTGATCGACGATGCGGCGGCCTCCTACAAAATCGTCAAGGCGGCCCTCCAGAAAGGCATCCCCGTCGTTTCGGGCAACAAGGCCATGCTCGCCCGCCACCTGCCGGAGCTGATCGACCTGCAAAAGAAACACAATGTGGCACTGCTGTACGACGCCTCGTCGTGCGGCTCGATCCCCGTGATCCGCAACCTCGAGGAGTACTACGACAACGACCTGCTGCTCGAAGTCAAAGGCATCCTGAACGGTTCGTCCAACTACATCCTTTCGCGGGTGTTCGACCACCAGGAGTCCTACGACGCGGCGCTGGCCCAGGCCCAGGCATTGGGATTCGCCGAGAGCGATCCTTCGTTCGACATCGAAGGCTACGACTCGCTCTTCAAATTAGTCATCATTACCGTTCACGCGCTCGGAGTGTATGTCCATCCCGACCGGATCTTCACCTACGGCATCTCGACTATCCACGACTCGGACATCCGGTACGCCCGCGAAAAAGGGGTCAAGATCAAACTGGTCGCCCAAGTGGTCAAGGTCAGCGACCGGAAGTTCACGATGTTCGTCATGCCCGAATTCGTCACCCCCGGCAAATACATCTACAGCGTCGATGACGAATACAACGGCGTGGTGATCCGGGGCGAATGCTACGACCGCCAGTTCATGTTCGGCAAGGGCGCCGGCAGCCTGCCTACCGCCTCGTCGATCCTGAGCGACATCATGGCCCGTCAGCACGACTACCGGTACGAATACAAGAAACAGCACTACCTCGACCGTCCGGAGTACACGACCGACGTGGAGCTGAAAGTTTATGTGCGATACACGGAAACCGACGTACTGAAAATCCTCCACTTCGACCGCATCACCGAGCAATATCGGGGCGAGGACGGCAATTACGTGATCGGCTACATCCGCCTTTCGGAGCTGCTCGCCAAGCGGGAAGTACTGCGGGGCAAGGACGTTTTCATGGCCGATTTCCAGAGCTTCTTCCAAGAGCTGGATCGTTAGAGCCAAAAGACAGGCCGCCATCGAACGAACGCCTCCCGAATTTCAGATTCGGGAGGCGTTCGTTTTTCAGAGCCACAAACTATTTACTCGAACGGGACCATCGCCTCCGCCGCATCGTAATCGGCATTGGTGAAGACATAAGTCCAACGCTCTTTAGGTTGACGACCGTTACCCCTCAAATCCTCGAATACATAATTATCATCGATCGAAGGGTCGTAATGTGCGTCGTAATTCGGAGGGTACGACCGACCGTCGTCCTGGTAATAACGGACACCATAAGTGAATCCAAGCCTCCCATCGTCGAAAATAATCGTCATTTTCCAAATGTAACTTGAAGGAACGGGGCAAACACCCATACCATTATCCATCGCAGTAAAACTTTCTCCAGGCAGTATCACTTCATTTTTGAACTCACACCCTAAATCGGATTCTACGAAAAGAGTGATCTTATGATCGCTGTCGTTGACCCACACAAAATAACTGATTGCATTGTAATCGGTATTGCAACCTGCCGGAGTCCCTGCGGTAAATATCGCCGACAACGCAAAAAATAAGAATTTCCTCATAAACCCATTTTTATATATAACCGTTACGTTGAAGCCAGCTACGCTCGTAAAAAAGAAATTCATTTATTTGATTTTCTGTAAAATATGACCCTGTATACTTACGAAGTGCACTTTCAAAATCATTCCAGGTTCTATAGGCTCCAAACAAATTCACCACGAATTGAGGCATCTTAATTTGATCGTAGCAGCGAGAAGGATAGCCAACACCCTGGTTGTAATCATCCACCAAATCGACAAACAAAGGAGTATAATAATTATTGGTTGTATTTTGATAATCCCATTCTTGCCTTGCTTGACCTGTTATATCCGAGTTTAGAGATGTTTTTTTCCAACCCTGATTTAAATAATATGCTTCTCCCATATGCCATCCGGCATAAGAAGCATAACTTTCGAGCAATATATTCCAAGTACCATCGTACGCACTGAATGTGCCGCCACGCAAATGAAATTGACAATAATGTCCCAATTCATGCAAAGTGGTTCCTATTAGTCTCGGATGATTATTCCTGTTACAATTGCCAACTTGTATAAAAGGCATTCTCCCCACAGAAGTCGGCCAATAATTAAATCGGCCTTGCCACCCACCAGGATCAACGGCTAATGCAACTATTGATATTCTGTTATTAACAAAAGTAGAAATTATAAAATCGTGTTCGCCATAATGATAAAAATTGACTGCACGATGAATTTCGTAGCGGGGATCCGGAGCCGAAGAAGAGTTAATATTAAAGTTCAAATCTTTACCACTTCTTAATTCTCCATAAATTCCCTTTATTTCCTCTATCCGTCCTCCTTCCTCAGAACCCTTGACAATCGTCCATTTTTCGTGCTGAAAAACAAAACTTACCGTTGCCTGGTTGTCGATCAATTTATTGTTGATAGCATAATATCCAGTTTTGTCTGTATAAACCTCCTCAATATTCGAACCCAGCGTAAAACGGATTTTTAGATTCTCCAGCGGTACATAACGCTTTAAATGAGTATCGTAACATAGTACTTTTCCGCGCGGGAATCCACCTGGTAAATGTCTCTCTTCATCTAAAGCCAAAGCAATGGCTTCTTGCTCCAAAATTTGTATTGCCTCCGCACTCAATCCATTCTCACCAAGAGTAATATATTTAGGGAGGAAAACTTCATAAAGGATTTCAAAATCCATTTCAACAGGGAACGGTTTTTCGACAGGCCAAACGGCATATAATACAGGCAATATAATTGTCACAGGCTCCACTGGTCCATCCTTAATCATACCGCCCTCGTAAGTCACAGAATAACGCCTCTCCTCATCTTCCTCGCAAAACTGTGTCCGGGATTTCGAAAACACAAGACTCTGGGTCACCTCATCAGGTAATGACGTATAATTGAAAGGCGTATACGCGATCTTGATCTGCTCGTCCAGTTCAAGGCTTCGTTGTTCCTCTTCCGTTTTTGGAAAAATTTTCAAGGCATAGTGGGTAGCTTTCAGTTTCAACTGCGTTTTGGCAGTTGCTGAGAATTCTTTTCGCACACTCCGCGCGCTTGCTGCAAACTCATCAGATGCCCTGACAATTTTCGATTCACCCGATACTATATTGTCGTACGCCTGCTGAAAGTTCTCAAGCCTGTACGGATCATTCTGCGGCCGGATCCAAGACTGTGTCTCTATGATACACCGCATCCGCCAACTCAATTTCGGTCGTAACAGTAGCTAACATTTGTTTCGGCGAAATTTCGTCCAACAAATCTTCTTCATAATTAGCACAACCATAAGTGCCGATTAACAAGATACCACCAATTAAAAATAGTAATAATTTTTTCATAAGCATAATATTTAGGATTAGATGGTCAAAACATAAATGCCGTTCATGTGTATTGCAATATATTATATAAAATTTGAAAATCAAAATTATCCGAAAATAATATTTACTCTCTTTTTTATACTTATTTGTTTGTGAACATACGGGTAATAACCTATCTTTGCGACGGAAATTTCGTTTAACATTCTATTATTCCGACATGCCTCTTACCAATAACGTAATGATTGTCAGACACAAGTTGCTGACCAATCTCATCAAATTGTGGAAAGACAACCAGCTCGTCGAGCGAATCGACCGCTTGCCGATCGAATTGAGTCCCCGTACCTCACGGGTTTTGGGTCGCTGCTGCGTACACAAGGAGCGCGCCGTGTGGAAATACAAATCTTTCCCGCTGATGGGTTTCGACATGTCCGACGAAACCGACGAACTCACCCCGCTGTCCGAATATGCCCGCAAAGCCCTGGAGCGCAAAGGGCAGCAGCAGAAAGACAATATTCTCTGCGTAATCGACGAAGCCTGCTCGTCGTGCGTGCAGACCAACTACGAGATCACCAACCTCTGCAAAGGTTGCGTGGCCCGGGCCTGTGCCACCAACTGCCCGAAAAACGCCATCGAATTCAATCGTGCCGGCAAAGCGGTCATCAACCACGATCTCTGCATCAGTTGCGGCATCTGCCACAGCAACTGCCCCTACCATGCCATCGTCTATATGCCCGTACCGTGCGAAGAGGCCTGCCCCGTAAAGGCGATTACCAAGGACGAACGCGGCGTGGAGCATATCGATGAGAGCAAATGCATCTACTGCGGCAAGTGCATCAACAGTTGTCCGTTCGGAGCGATCTTCGAAATTTCGCAGGTGTTCGACGTGCTGCAGCGTCTGCGCGAAGGAGAAAAGATGGTCGCCGTCGTCGCTCCGGCCATTCTCGGACAATACAACGCCCCCACGGAAAAAGTATATGGCGCGATTAAGGCCATCGGTTTCGAGGACGTGATCGAAGTAGCGCAGGGCGCCATGGAAACCATCCGCAATGAAGGTGCGGAACTCGAAGAGAAAATTGAGGAGGGACAGGCGTTCATGACCACCTCCTGCTGTCCTTCGTGGGTCGAACTGGCCAACAAGCATATCCCCGAGATGAAGCCCTTCATTTCGAGCACCGGATCGCCGATGTATTACGCCGCGCGGATCGCCAAGGAGAAACACCCCGACGCGCAAGTGGTCTTCATCGGCCCGTGCGTAGCCAAACGCAAGGAGGCACGCCGCGACGAATGCGTCGATTTCGTGATGACCTTCGAGGAGATCAACTCCATTTTCGACGGCCTGGGTATCGAAGTCGCAACCACCGATCCGTTCCCCATTCCGTTCGTTTCGACCCGGGCCGCCCACGGCTTCGCACAGGCCGGAGGCGTGATGGGCGCCGTACAGCTCTTCCTGGCGGACAACAACCGGCCGCAGGTCGAAGGCATCCAGGTCTCCAACCTGAACAAGAAAAACGTATCCCTGCTCCGCGCCTATGCCAAATCGGGCAAAGCCCCGGCCAAGTTCATCGAGGTCATGGCCTGCGAAGGCGGATGTATCACGGGTCCCAGCACCCACAACCTGCACGATGCCGGTAAACGGCAATTCGCGAAGGAACTGGCTAAACGCTAAATCCGACGGGGCTATGAAAGAGCTCGTCGATCAGTTGAAACGCAACCGCACCCTTTCCCCGGAAGAGTTGCGCCTTCTGCTGACCGATGCGTCCCCCGAAGAGAGAGAATACCTGCACAGGGCGGCCCGCGAGGTCGCCCGTGTGCATTTCGGAAACGGAGTTTTCGTTCGGGGGCTGATCGAAATCAGCAATTACTGCCGCAACGACTGCCGCTACTGCGGCATTCGACGCAGCAATCGTCTGGCAGAACGCTACCGTCTGACCCCGGAAACCGTACTGGCCTGCTGCGAAGAGGGCTACCGGCTGGGATTCCGGACATTCGTACTTCAGAGCGGAGAAGACCCGGCTCTGAACGACGAACTGCTGACCGGATTGATCCGGGAGATGCGTCGCCGCTGGCCCGACTGCGCCATCACCCTCTCGCTGGGGGAACGGACAGAAGCCTCCTACCGGGCGTTGTTCGAAGCGGGCGCGAACCGTTACCTGCTGCGGCATGAAACGATCACTCCCGATCACTATCGTTGGCTCCATCCCGTCCGGATGTCCCTCGATCACCGCATCGAATGCCTGCACACCCTCAAAAAGATCGGCTACCAGACCGGTACGGGCATCATGGTCGGCAGCCCGGGACAAACGGTGGACGATCTGGTCCGGGATCTGCTTTTCATCCGGGAGTTCGAACCCCAGATGATCGGTATCGGACCTTTCATCCCGCACCGCGACACCCCCTTCGGCCACGAACCGGCCGGAAGCGTCGAACGAACGCTCACCCTGCTGTCGATTCTGCGGCTGATGCGTCCCGCAGCACTGATCCCTTCGACCACCGCGCTCGCCACCCTCTCGGGCGACGGCCGGATGCGGGGTATTTTGGCCGGTGCCAACGTGGTGATGCCCAACCTTTCGCCGCCGGACGAACGGTCGAAATACAACCTCTACGACGGCAAGGCCGCCTTCGGTGCCGAAGCTGCCGAAGGATTGGCCGCTCTGGAGCGGGAGCTCAACGAAATCGGCCGCCACATCTCGTGGAGCCGGGGAGATTATCAAGAATAGCTTATAAAAACACAAAGATATGTACCAAGTCGCATCCTCCAAGGCGGAGGAGTTCATCCATGACGGAGAAATCGTCGAAACGCTGGCTTACGCCCGCGAAAATCGTGCGAACCGCCCCCTGATCGAGGCGATCCTGCAAAAAGCGGCCGAAGGCAAAGGGGTCACGCACCGCGAAGCGGCCGTGCTGCTCGAGTGCGAACTCGAAGACCTGAACCAACGCATGTTCACGCTGGCCAAACAGATCAAGGAGAAAATCTACGGCAACCGTATCGTAATGTTCGCGCCGCTCTATCTGTCGAACTACTGCATCAACGGCTGCGTATATTGCCCGTACCACCAGAAAAACAAAACCATTCCGCGCCGCAAGCTCACCCAGGAGGAAATCCGCCGCGAGGTAATCGCCCTGCAGGATATGGGTCACAAGCGTTTAGCGCTGGAGGCGGGCGAAGATCCGCGCAACAATCCGATCGAGTACATTCTCGAATCAATCAAGACCATCTACTCCGTACATCACAAGAACGGAGCGATTCGCCGCGTGAACGTGAATATCGCGGCTACGACGGTCGAGAACTACCGCAAGCTGCGCGATGCAGGCATCGGCACCTACATTCTCTTTCAGGAGACCTACAACAAAACCGCTTACGAAGCGCTCCACCCCACCGGTCCGAAGAGCGACTACGCCTACCACACCGAAGCGATGGACCGCGCGATGGAAGGCGGCATCGACGACGTAGGCATCGGTGTACTGTTCGGTCTGAACACCTACCGGTACGATTTCACGGGACTGCTCATGCACGCCGAGCACCTCGAAGCCCGCTTCGGCGTCGGCCCCCACACCATCAGCGTACCCCGCATCTGCCCGGCGGACGACATCGACACCAAGGACTTCCCGGATGCCATTTCGGACGAGATCTTCCGCAAGATCGTAGCCGTGATCCGCATCGCCGTCCCCTATACTGGCATGATTATCTCGACCCGCGAATCGCAGCGCTCGCGCGAGCAGGTGTTGGAAATCGGCATTTCGCAGATCAGCGGCGGCTCGCGCACCAGCGTCGGCGGTTACGCCGGCACGACGCATGCCGAACAGGATTCCGCACAATTCGACGTGAGCGATCACCGCACGCTGGACGAAGTGGTGCGTTGGCTGCTGGAACTGGGCTACGTGCCGAGCTTCTGCACGGCCTGCTACCGCGAAGGCCGCACGGGCGACCGCTTCATGTCGCTGGCCAAGACCGGAAAGATCGCCAACTGCTGTACGCCCAACGCCCTGATGACCCTCAAGGAGTATCTCGAAGACTACGCATCGCCCGAAACCCGAACCCTGGGTGAAAAGATGATTGCGAAAGAGGTTCCGATGCTCCTCAACGAGCGTGTGCGCCGCATCACAGAGAAGAACCTCGCAGCGATCGCCGAAGGTAAACGGGATTTCCGCTTCTAAAAGTTTCGCACGATGAACGAGCAGACTCCCCGCGCCGAACGGCTGCATATCGCTTTCTACGGGCGGTGCAACAGCGGCAAGTCGTCGCTGATCAACGCCCTCACGGGCCAACAGAGCGCTGTCGTTTCCGCGACGCCGGGCACGACGACCGACCCCGTACTCAAGACGATGGAGATACACGGGCTGGGACCTTGCGTACTGATCGACACGCCGGGTTTCGACGATGAAGGCGACCTCGGCATACTGCGTGTGCAGCAAAGCCGCAAGATGCTGGAGAAGACCGACCTGGCCGTCCTTCTCCTCTCCGAAGCCGTGCCGCAGAACGACGAAATAGAATGGTTCCGACTCTTGGAAGAAAGGCATATTCCGACGGTAGTGGTACGCAGCAAGGCCGACTTGGTTGCCGGTATGCCCGATGCGGAGGCCGAAGCACTCTTCGGGCAACGGCCGCTCCGGGTCAGCGCCTCGAACAGCACGGGACTCGACGCCCTGCGCGAAGCCCTGATCCGCAACCTGCCCGAAGACTACAACCAGCCCGAAATCACGGGCAGCCTCGCCTCGGCAGGCGACGTGGTGATGCTCGTCATGCCGCAGGACATCCAGGCCCCCAAGGGACGCCTCATCCTCCCGCAAGTCCAGACGATCCGCGAGCTGCTCGATAAGAAGTGCCGCGTGGTCTGCTGTACCACCGACCAGATCGAAGGCACGCTCTCGTCGCTGGCCGCACCGCCGAAACTGATTATCACCGACTCGCAGGTTTTCTCGACTGTCTATGCGCAGAAGCCCGCCGCAAGCTTGCTGACTTCGTTCTCGGTGCTCTTCGCCCGTTACAAGGGCGACATCGACTACTTCGTGGAGAGCGCGGCAGCCATCGGACAGCTCCGTGAAGACTCCCGCGTGCTGATCGCCGAAGCCTGTACGCACGCTCCGGTGGGCGAAGACATCGGCCGGGTCAAAATTCCGGCCATGCTCCGCAAACGGATCGGACCCGCACTGCGGGTCAATGTGGTTGCCGGCACGGACTTTCCCGCCGACCTCACGCCCTACGACCTGGTGATCCACTGCGGCGCCTGTATGTTCAACCGGCGCCACGTATTGAGCCGCGTCGCCCAAGCCCGCGCCCAGCGCGTCCCGATGACCAACTACGGCGTGGCGATCGCTTACCTGCAAGGGATTCTCGACAAGATCGAATATTAAGCGGAAAACACCAATACAAAAGCGAGCCGTACAGTTCACTGTACGGCTCGCTCGTTATCGAAAACCGAAACTACTTCGGCAAATACTATTTCGCCTCCGACGGGAAATACTTCATATACTGTACGCGCTGGAACATGGCCGAAGTGTCGTTCTTGAAATTCAGACGCCCCCGGAACTCATCGAGCGAACCGAAACCCTGCCGCTCGGCCCAACGGTCGATGTACTCGTTCATTTCGGCAATGACTTCGAATCCCTTCTGGTGGATCGCCGTGCAGACCTGCACTGCCTCGGCTCCGCACAAAAGCGCTTTGACCGCAGCCTCGCCATCGTGCACGCCCGTCGAAACAGAAAGGTCCAACTGCGGCAACACGGCCGAGCAGATCGCCACCATACGCAGGACGTTGCGCAATTCCGTCGGCTCGCTGTAAGGCGAACTCTCCACGAAAGTCATCCGCTCGACATCCACGTCCGGCTCGAAGAAGCGGTTGAAGAAGACCACACCCCGGGCCCCGTAACCGAGCAAAGCGCTCGACAAGGCGAAGACATTGGTCAGGCGCATGGGCAGCTTCACCGAAACGGGAATCTTCACCGCACCGGCCACCCGGCCGACGATCTCCGCATAGTTCAACTCCAGTTCGCGGGCCTGGGCGTGAATGTCCGTAGGTTGGATGAAAATATTAAGCTCCAGCGCGGAAGCTCCGGCATCGGCCATCGCTGTAGCGTATTCGATCCAATCGCCTTTATCGGCCACGCAATTGATGCTGGCGATTACCGGAAGATCCGTCTTCGACCGAGCCTCCTGTACCAACCGGAGAAATCCGGCCTTGTAATCCTCGCCCAGATAGCGCTGCAAATAAACCTCCGCATCGCCGTAAGCCGAATCGGATACGGCGTCCAGCGCCGCCGCATGATGCAGGATCTGCTCCTCGAATATGGATTTGAGCACTACGGCACCGGCACCGCTCGCAGCGCACTGCTCGACGCTCTTGACATTAGAGGTATAGGGAGAACTGCTGACAATGATCGGACTCGGAAGATCCAGCCCCAGGTATTTTGCTCGCATCGTTTCTATGGATTTTTATGGTTTATTTTTCGAAAAATACGTAAAATTATGATTTTGTGCAAAAAGTTACCCAATCAATTTGAAATAGCGACTCTATCGGGGTAATCCATACAGGCGGTAGTTTCTTCTCAAAATACTAACAGACAGGGCTTCCCGGAATCCCAACGTTCGAACACCTGCTTTTCGCCCTACGCAGCGCGTAACATCAATGCGAATTTACCGTTTGAATACTTCAAGCCTGTAAAACAACGACTTCAACTGTTGCACTCATGGCTCGCACGGCCAGCCTACACTTGCATAAAACCGCAATGAAAAAACAAAAAGGAGTCGCACACACTGTGCAACTCCCTGACTTTCAAGTGGACCCAGAGGGGCATGATCCCACGACCTTCGGATTATGAGTCCGCTGCTCTAACCGACTGAGCTATGGGTCCTTTTGCATTCGGGAAAATCCGAATACGGACACAAAAATAGACATTTCGACCGGATTCACAAAATAAAAGCCCATTTTTTCATCGCCGCATACCCTCCTGCAACCGAAGCGATTGCCGGCTCTTTCCCCTTCCGTACAACAGAAATAAGAAGGCATCCCGGAACTTTCGGCATTGGCAATCGCCTCTGTACGGAAGATTTTTCTTCGGAAAATTAGCTAACTGGAAAAAATTTACTACCTTTGCTCCGCTTAAGCATCTAATTACAAACAAAACAAACGAAATGAAAAAAGGTATTCATCCCGAAAATTATCGTTTAGTGGCATTCAAAGACATGTCGAATGACCACGTGTTTTTGTGCAGGTCCGCCGTTTCGACAAAAGAAACCATCGAAGTGAACGGCGAAACCTATCCCGTGTATAAGATGGAAATTTCCAACACCTCTCACCCGTTCTACACCGGTAAGATGAAGTTGGTGGATACCGCTGGTCGCGTCGATAAGTTTATGAGCCGTTACGCAAAACGCTACGATAAGAAAGCCGCCAAATAGTTCGAAGGACCGTTTGACGCTTCAAAATAAAAAAGGATTCGCCTGGGGCGAATCCTTTTTTATTCTCCTTCGGCACCCGATTCTCACCGGTCCGCATTCGCCGGATGCCGCACACTCCGACCGTCGTCAAAAAGCGCAGGGGACATCCGCTTTATCCGGCCCGAAGCTGCCGACCGGAATCGGCAGCATACGCAAGATGGTACACGACCAATCATCCGGTCCGGCCCGAAACAGGACAAAAGAACTTTTACGGAAAAAATTTGGGGGTTTGCGGCACAAACATTACTTTTGTAATCTACTAAAATTACTGTTTTTATGGAATTCGAAGGTGTCGTATATAAAATCCTGCCCCTGACACAAGGTACGTCCGCCCGGGGAGAATGGCAGCGTCAGGACGTGGTTTTCGAGCTGCCCTCGGAATTTTCACGCAAAATCTGCGTCACGTTCTTCAACAAGCCGAGCGACGTGGCCAAACTCCGCGAAGGGGCTACCTATACGGTTTCGGTAAACGTCGAATCCCGCGAATATAACGGCCGCTGGTATACCGATGTGCGGGCATGGCGCCTGCAACCCAAAGAAACCGCTCAAAACGCCGGGATCCCGCCGATGCCCGACGCAGCCCCGCTCGAAGAGCCATCGTACAGTACTCCCGCAGCAGAAGTAGACGACCTGCCCTTTTAATTTTTCACGCACGAAGGCAGAAGCCATCCGCTCTCTAAAACAACAAAATAGCCGACCCTACAAAGGTCGGCTATTTTTCGGTCCCCGGGAGGCGACTACTTCTTCACCGGAAGAGCAGAGTTCGCTGCCTGAGTCGTCGCAGCCGCAGCTTCATCCGTTGTTGCCGGGGTCGTTTCCTCGACGAAAGGAATCACATCCTCCAACTCTACCTCGAATTTAAGAGCCGAATTAGGCAAGATATACTTACCGCGCGCCTGCCGACCATAAGCCAGTTCCGCAGGAATCCAAAGCGTTATCTTGCCGCCTTTGCCGATCAGCTTCAAACCTTCGGTCCAGCCGGGAATCACCTGTCCCAATTCGAACTCGACAGCTTCGTCCTTGTCATAACCTTCCGGATCTATCTGCTTGAGGTACTCCTTCATCTCTTCGGGCTTGTTCTCGAAATAGGAGCTGTCGAAAACCTGTCCCTTATAATTGGTTCCCGTGTAATGAACTTTCACCCGGTCGCGGGAGTCCGTCGGCATCAGGGTTTCATCGCCCTTCTTTTCGATCTTGTAAAGCAATCCCGATTCGGTTTTCTGAACGCCGGATTTCTTCTCGATCGAAGCGATCCACTCTTCATTGGCTTTCTTATTTTCGGCCGGACGAACTACCATAAACCAATTTTGCAAGAATTTGACAGCTTCCTGCTCGGTCATACGGGCTTCTTCACGGTTGCCGGTAATGTCTTTCAAGCCCTGACCAAACCAAACCAACTGAATCGGAAGGTCTTCTCCCAGCATATTGTTACCCAGATCGATACCGAAAGCATACGAAATGAACCGACGCTCCTCCTCGCTCTCGAACATCGCGGGATCGGCCAACGACTCTTCGGGTGTCTTCAGCGAATCGGGAGTCATCGCGTTCTTCTTGGCAATAGCCTGAGCGCGTTCCGGACGCGTAACCATAAAGAACGTGCGCAATGTATCGAGTGCCTCTGGATGCGTCATTTTTGCCGTTCCGAGGGCACCTTCGGTCACACCTTCGGTCATCGCGTCGAAATCGAAGGGAATATCCGACATCATCCGGTTGAGTCCCGCTCCGACGTTATTACCCAAAGCGTACGACAAAGAGTCGAACTGCGACTTGCTGCCCATCGTGATCGAACCGTTGCTGCGGCTGCACGAGGCGAAAATTACGGCACCGGCCAACAGTGCCATGAAACACAATGTTCTTTTCATCTTGTTGATATAATTATGTATTAAATTGTTATTTCCGTTTCGATAACTGCACAAATATATAAAGAACTCGCAAAAAAACGGCAAAATTTGGATAAATAAAGTAAGTGTTTGGTATT